>Ga0209810_1000744_pt1 | contig 62358 bp, 68 predicted proteins | sample Coa_R1_7_FD_187159 | JGI IMG/M metagenome (GOLD analysis project Ga0209810, IMG submission 187159) | Surface soil microbial communities from Centralia Pennsylvania, which are recovering from an underground coalmine fire - Coalmine... | ecosystem: Environmental > Terrestrial > Soil > Unclassified... | reverse complement strand
GCCTCCGCCCTCGGCAGGCCGGCGCCCTCCAGGATCGCCCGCAGACGCCGGTGCGGCTGGCTGCGCTCGAGTGCATCGGGCACCTCGAGCACGACCCGGGCGGCGTCGCGTCGCTCCACGACCATCCCTCCAGAGCGGCGCAGACCGCCAGCGCCCGCTCGCGCCAGTCCAAGCCGGCGCCGGCGGCGGCCGGGTGCTGGAGGTGGCGCCGGGCCCCGGGTACTTCGCCATCGAGGTGGCCCGCTCGGGGCGGTTCCACGTCACCGGGCTGGACATCAGCCGCTCCTTCGTGGAGATCGCGCGCGAGAACGCCGGCCGGGCCGGGGTCGGCGTCGACTTCCGACTCGGCGACGCCGCCCGCATGCCCTTCCCCGACCGCTCCTTCGACCTGGTCGTCTGCCAGGCCGCGTTCAAGAACTTCGCCCGGCCTCAGAGTGCGATCGAGGAGATGCATCGCGTCCTCCGCGACGGGGGGACGGCGGTGATCCAGGACCTGCGCCGCGACGCCCCCGACGCCGCCATCGACGAGGAGGTGCGGGGGATGGGGCTGGGGCCGGTGAACGCGTTCACGACCCGGCGGACCCTGCGCATGCTTCGCCGGCGCGCGTACACCGGAGCGCAGTTCGAGCGCCTCGCCGCCGCCAGCTCCTTCCGTGCCCGTGAGCTGGAGGTGAGCGGGATCGGGATCGAGGTGCGGCTGCGCAGGGGGCCGGGCACGGCCACCTGACCCGTCGCCCGACGCCGGACACCCGGGGCGGCCACGACCCGAGGCCGAGGAGGCGCAGGCGGGCCGCCCCGCTGAGGGGCCGGCCGGAGCCGGCCCCCGCGTCGGTGGGGGAGTTGGAGCAGCCCCTTCAGGGAGACGGCGGCGGCCGTCGTCCGTTGCTCACAGCATGCTCCAGGGAGGGATAAACCCTCAGCAACAGCCGCCGGCGGCGGCCCGGGGCCGGCCACGCGGCTTCGTCCTGCCGGGGCCGTGGCCGGGCGGGGCTAAGCTGATCTGGATGGCCACCGGCGCTCGGCTGCTGCGCGGCGTGCCCGTCTCCGGGGGACGAGCCCGGGGGCCGCTGCACGTGGTCGAGGAGGACACGGCGTCGACGGCCACGCCGGCCGACCCCCTGGACGCCCTGCGCGCCGCGGCGGAGAGGGCGGCCGCCGAGCTGGAGGACCTGGCAGGAAAGGTCCGATCCGAGAACCCGCAGGGGGCGGAGGTGCTGGAAGCCCAGGCGCTCATGGTCCGCGACCCGGCCCTGGAGGCCGCCGTGGTCAAGGAGCTGGAGACGGGCTCGGACCTCCGCCAGGCGGTCGAGCGCGCCCTGGAAGGTTACGCGGCCCAGCTGGAACAGCTGGGCGACGACTACCTGGCCGCTCGAGCGGCCGACGTCCGCGAGGCCGGGCGCCTGGTGCTGGCGGCGCTGGCGGGGAGGCCGGTCTTGCGGCTGGCCTCGCTCGCCGAGCCGGCGGTGGTGGTGGCGCGGGAACTCTCCCCGGCCGACACCCTGGCCGCCGATCCCGGCCTGCTGCTGGCCATCGTCACCGAGGCCGGGGGCCGGACCTCCCACGCCGCCATCGTGGCCAGAGAGCTGGGCATCCCCGCGGTGATGGGGGTGGAGGGTGCGGTGGCGGCGGCGGCCGGGGCCCGGGCGGCGGAGGTGGACGGGGACGCCGGGACGGTGCGGCTCCTGCCCGAGGCGCCGGCCGCCGCCGAGATCACGACCTCGAAGCGCTTCGCCCTGACCGGCCTCCCGGTCCCGCTCATGGCCAACGCCGGATCGCCGGCCTCGGCGGCCGCGGCGGCGGCCCGGGGGGCGGCCGGCATCGGCCTCTTTCGCACCGAACTCCTCTTTCTGGGCCGCCCCGAGCCCATGTCGGAGGAGGAGCAGACGGAGACCTACGAACGGGCCGCCCGCGCCCTGGCCCCCCATCCGGTGATCGTGCGCACACTGGACGTGGGCTCGGACAAGGCCCTGCCCTACCTCGCCGCGGAGCGGGAACCCAACCCCGCCCTGGGCCGGCGTGGCGTCCGCCTCTGGCTGGCCCGGCCCGAGCTGGCCCGGCCCCAGGTCCGGGCACTGCTGCGCGCCGCCACCCGCCACCCCAACCTCCGGGTGATGGTCCCGATGGTGGCGGCGGTGGAGGAGGTGCGCGCCGCCCGGGAACTCTTCGCCGCCGAGGCCCGCTCGTTGCAGCTGGCCGTGCCCCGACTGGGCATGATGCTGGAGACGCCGGCAGCCGCCGCCCACCTGCCGGCTTTCCGGGGCCTGGTCGACTTCATCAGCCTGGGCACCAACGACCTGGCCCAGTACGCGCTGGGGGCCGACCGCGAGCTGGAGTGGGGCCCCGAGCTGAGCGAGACCAACCCCGGCGTCCTGCGCCTGATCGCGACCGCGGTCGAGGCGGCGCGGGCGCTGGAGATGGAGGTGGGTGCCTGCGGCGAGATGGCGGGGACGCCCGAGGGCGCGGTCTTCCTGGTCGGGGTGGGAGTGGGCTCGCTGAGCATGGGGCTGAGGGCGATGGAGGCGGTGGCGGAGGCCCTGGCCGGGGCCGGCCGGGACGGTTGCCGGGAGGCGGCCGCCGCCGCCCTCGACGCCGCCACCGCGGCCGAGGCGAGGGCGGCCCTGCGCGCGGCCTTCGCACCGGCCTGAGCGGTCGCGGCGCGAGCCGGGCCTCACCGCCGGGTGGCCGGACGTCACGGGCGCCCGCCTATCCCTTCGCCGGTGGCTCCGGCGTCGTCGCCGTCCGGTGGTGACCCTACGGCGACCTCTCACCGCACGATGTCGCCCCACTCCCGTGGGCACGGGGGCAGGCGACGCCCGAGAGAAGGGCAGGTGTCGAGGTCGCCGGAGGGAAGCGTCCGTTTGCCTCCGGCGTGGTAAGCTGCGGTCGCGTGCTCAGCACGGTAGCATCCGGGTGAATGGCATGGCCGTAGCGCTGGCCGGTCGGATCGAGGTGGAGCAATCGCCCTCGGGGCCCAGGGAGGACGACCATTCCCACCTCAGAGGACCGTACGTCGGGATCGCGAGCTTCGACGGCCGGCAATGGTCCTCGCTGTGCCCTGAACTGGACATCGCGTCCGTGGGCAGCACGGCCGAGGAGGCGATCGACAACCTCGTACAGGCCGTCATCGAAGCCGTCCGGTTCGCCGAGGACGAAGGCATCGATCCCGGGCAACCGGTACCGCCGGCAGAACTCCGGCGTTTCCTGGTGAGCAGCCAGGCGCCCTACTTCGTGCGCCAGTTCTACGTCAGCTGACCGGCATCGCGAGCCCGGCTTCCCATGCCCTGGACCACGGATGACGTCGTGCGACTCCTGCTGAACCATGGGGGCGTGCTCCAACGGCATGGGGCCAAGCACGACATCTACAGACTCCCGGGAGCGTCTCGACCGGTGAGCGTCCCTCGACATCGCGGAGACCTGCCGGAGGGAACCGTCCGGTCGATCCTTCGTCAGGCTGGGATCGACCCCAAGGAGGCCGGGCATCACCAATGAACCTGCGTGCCGCGTTCCTCGCGCAAGAGGCGATACAGAACTCCGATGGCACCTTCATGGTGTGGCGAGGCGGCGTCGACAACTTCGGGGTCCTGACCTTTCCGGCCCTGCTGCACGTCTACGTGGTGCTCAGGTTCGAGGCCGACGCCGAGGAGAGCCGACAACTCTACCGGCTTCGCATGCGGGTTACCCATCAGACGGTGGAAGGCTCGTGGCAGGAGATCCCGATCGCGTTCAAGGAACCACCCTCCCCGGACCAGAAGTCGTACCTGAACCTCCTGATGAACGTCAACTTCGGGGTCCGAGGTCCGGGACCGGGCCGAGTGGAGGTGGCCATCGACGACGTGCTGATCGCACCGGCGCTCGCCTTCCAAGTCAACCAGATGCAACCGCCCCCCGGCTTTCCCCTCCCACCCCGCGCCGCCGGCTGAGCACCACCTCGGAACTCGGCCGGCGGTACATCGGAGCCATGGGCGCCCCGCCAGCCGGGTGACCTGGAACCGTCCCCGTCCACGACGGGACACCGCCAGGTGCGGAACCACGTCGGACGCCGGCCGGGCGCCGCATCGCCGCCGCTCCAGCCGCGGCACCTTCCGGCCGTCCCGGCCATGGAGGCGGCGGAGGCGGTGTCAGATCGCGTTCGGGCGGCTCGGGCCGAGGGGAAGCCGGGGGAGGCCCACCGCCGCCCTCCCCTCGACCGCCGTGAGGGCGAACCTCGGAGGCGAGGCCGCCGACCGGTTGGCCGCGGCGGGCCGCTGGCCGGCGCGGGGGTGGCCACGACCGGTGGGCCACCTTCGGTCTGGGGTCGCCATCCTCGCCCGCCCCGACACGATGGATCCAAAAAACCCGCGGGTTTTTTGGGATCTTTCTGAAAAAACCCGCGGCTAATCTACGACAGCCGTATGGTCGTCAATGAGGGCAGGTTGGCGAGGCGGTCCGCCGCGACAGTCCCTGGTGGCGCGCCAGCGACTGGAGCACGCGGGATCCGTACCTGAGAGACGCCGACGCAGCGGGTATCGAGTGCGATCCCGATCCTCTGAGCGACCTCCGGCCCGGTGGCCTGCACATGCTCGACGGGCCCCGGCGGGTCGGCAAGACGGCGTCGATTCGCCGCACGGTGCGGAGGTTGCTCGACAAAGGGGTCGAACCCCTGCGCGTCGTTCACGTGAGCGTCGACGGATGGCAGGCGAACCGGCTCGGGAGCTCTACGAGTACGTGGTGCGTGTCCTCACCAGCTCCATCCGGCAGGGTCCCAGGTACCGGTTCATCGACGAGATCACGACCTGTCGGGGTGAGTGGTGGACGGTGATCGAGAACCTTCGCGACCACACCGGGCTCCGTGACGACTGTGTGGTCCTGACCGGTTCGTCCAACGGCAACCTGGGCCAGGCCATGAAGGCGTTCGCCGGCCGCCGCGGCCCGGTGCCCGATCCTGACCGGGCGCTCCTTCCCATGAGCTTCGGATCCTTTTGCCGGAGCGTCGGCGCATCCGTCCCATCGGTCACCGCGCTGCGGGCCGACGAACTCATGTCCCGCCGGGCCCGCGACGTCTGGCTGGGCCTCGCCCCGCACACGGACGATCTGTCCGCCGCATGGCAGGCATACCTCGAGGTCGGCGGCTATCCGAGCGCCGTCGCCGATTGGCGCCGCTCCAACACCGTTGAAATCCACACCTGGCGCGCCCTCTGGGACGTGGCGCGGGGGGATGCGATCACGAGCGGGATCGGCGAGTCCGTGCTCGGCGCCATCTTGCAGGGTGTCGCCGATCGATTGACCAGCCTCGTCTCGCTCGACGGCCTGGCGGGCGAGGTCGGCATGGGCCGGGACGCGTTACAGGCCCGGCTCGGCGCCCTCATCGCCGGCTTCCTGGTCTGGCCCTGCCCACGGGCCAACGCGACCGGCCACGTGGATCGGCGCAAGCAGCGCAAGCTCTACTTCCTCGATCCGCTGGTCGCGCGCCTGCCCGAGTTCGTGTACGGCCGTCCCCACATCGAGATCACGAAGCTCAACGAGCAGCAGGTCGGCGTGGCTCTCCTCCAGTGGTGTGAGACGGTGCGACGTGGCTCCGTTCGCTCCGATGAGTGGATCGCACACGACCGGGGCTCGTCAGGAGAGATCGACTTCGCGGGTCGCTGCCCGGACACGCTCTCCCGGATGACGCCCATCGACGGGAAGTACGTGTCCGATTCGTGGCGGCGCCAGGCACTCGGCATCCGTAACTCGCCCCTGGGGCGTGGCATCCTCGCCACGCGAGACGTACTGGACGTGACGCAGGACAGCCCGGTGTGGGCCGTCCCGGCGTCGTTCATCGCCTACGCGCTCAGCGAGAGCTGAGGGGCTCGCCACCTCGCAGGCACCGACACGATGGAGCCGAGATGGCGATCGCCGGGTCACACCGGGCGCTGCGCTACCGGCCACGTTCGAGTCGGTACTGGAGGCCCGGTCGCCGGAGGCAGGGCACGATCTCCGCCTGATGGACGCCACCCGCGGTGCCCTGGTGGAGGGGGAGACAGGTGCGGCCCGGGGCTCAGGCGCATCGGCGCGGGCGCCGGGCCGGCGCCCCTGGAGGATCTCTCGATCCGTTGCCGCTGAGTGATCAGTAGTCATCAAGCGGCACCCCTCACGGGGTTGCCCTCGCGGGTTCCCCCATCGGAACCCCCTCATATGGGGTCCCCATGAGGCCGGCCTCGTGGGTCCCCTTACCACACTCATACTCACTCGATGGCCAGCAGTCTCCAGCCCTCCCACCGGCTCGCCGCCACCGCGCCGGCGGCGAGCCGGGCGCGTACCCGGAGATCGCAGGCGGCGGCCGCACGGGTGGTGGTGAGGCGATGCCCGATCGAGGCGGGTCGCCGCCGGAGCTGTGGGAGGCGGTGCGGAGCCGGCACCTGCCCCGGGGCTGCGAGGAGCCGCCGGGGACGGCCCGGGGCGGATGCTATCACAAAACAGACAAGTGCTATCATGGGTGCGTGCGGCAGCTCATCACCCGGCTCGACGACGATCTCCACGCGCGGCTGAGAGAGCGGGCAGCCGCCGAGGGGCGGTCCGTCAACGCGCTGGTGGTCGAGATCCTGGCCGCGGCCGTCGCTCCGGGCAATCGACGGGAAAGGCTTCGACGGCGGGCGAAGGCGGCAGGATGGCTGGTGGTGCCCCTACGGCCGGACCGCACCCCTTCCTGGCAGGCGGTGGAGAAGGCCACGCGCGGGGCCGGGACGTCGGTGAGCGAGGCGCTGGAGACGGAGCGAGCCCGGGGTTGAGCGTCATCTACGCCGACACCAGCGTCCTGGTCCGGGCCTATCTGGTCGACGAGCCGGACCACGAATTGCTCCGGTACCGCTTGCTGGAAGCCGATGAACCCGTGGTGACGAGCGAGCTGACCCGGGTGGAGCTGGCCAGCGCGGTGATGGCCGCCGCCCGCCAGGGGCGGCTCGGCCAGCCCGAGGTGGTGTTGAACCGGTTCGACGCGGATTGCGCCGACGACGGGCCGGTGGCGCTGCTGAGGCTCGATCCCGTGCCCGTGCTGCAGCTCGCGCGAGAGCTGGTCAGAGGGCACCTCATTCGGACGCTCGACGCGATCCACCTGGCGGTGGCGAGGACGACCGCGGCCGAGCTCGCGGCCGGAGAGCCGCTGATCGTGGTCACGCGAGACGACCGCCAGGCCGAGGTGGCCCGAGCCCTGGGGCTGGAGACCGCCTAGCGCCCCGGAGGCGGGTGGGCACGGTCCGCAGCACTGCTTCCCACGCGGAGTGCGTATCCCTCAGCGATGACGAGCGTCGGACGGCGGACCGTCCCCAGCACGGCCGGAGGTCGAAGGTACGGAACTCGGTCGCCGGTCTGTGCTGGTCCTGCGACATCGTGGAGGTCTCGCGCCGCAACCGGCCCTCGGGGTCGGTCGGGCGCGTCCCACCGTGGAGCGGCAGGCAGACCCGGAGGCAGTCGTGCATCGTGGTCACCAGGGCCGGTACCGCTCGGCGACTGCACGCCCGGCTGCATCCCCAGGGCGCTCCAGGGCCGCCGGGCAGGGGTCCGGGCGGAACCTGGCCGCGCCACTCATCAGCACCGGCCTGGCGGGGCGCTCAGGGTGGCCGACGGCCCGGGTGAGGGCGAGGGTCGGCCCCCAGGAGACGCCTGGCACCACTGGCCGCTCGATGCCCAGCGCCTCCCCAGAAGGCAGGCACCTGGTTGGCCCGGGCGGCCCGATCACGGGAACGCGCCCAGCAGGAAGGGCCCGGGGGTTGGGAGATCGACATGACGCCTGGCGGTGGTGGTCGCCGACCGCGGAGCGGAGGTCATCGTATCCTTCCAGGATCTGGTCACGTCGAGCGGACCCGAGCCGCTAGGTGACCTCGAACCCGGACTCCACCAGTCGCCGCAGCGCCGCCACCGCCTCCTCCGCCTCCTCCCCCTCCGCCTCCAGCACGATCCGGTGGCCGCGGTCGACGCCGAGCGCGGTCACCTCCAGCAGGCTCCTGGCGTTGGCCCGCCGGTCGCCGCCCCGGGTCAGGTTGCCGACCCGGACGTCGGCCCGGTAACGGGCGGCCAGGCGGACGAAGTCGGCCGCCGGGCGCAGGTGGAGGCCGTGCTCGTGCTCGACCACCACCTCCGCCCGGGCCCGGCTCACCCGCCCCCGCCCAGCTTGGCCGCGGTCCGGGCCGACTCCGCCGCCCGGACCACCGCCTCGAGGTCGGCGTCCATGCTCGCCTCGACCACGGCCGCGACCGCCCCCTCCACCAGAGGGGCGTCGGCGAGCCGCACCCGCCCCCGGACCTCGGGCGGGAGCAGCTCCAGGGCCGCCTCGGCGGCGAGCACGGCGCTGCCCAGGTCCATCAGCACCACCACCCCGTCCGGACCGGCCACCGACTCGATGGCGGCCCTGATGCCGAGGGCGTCGCTGCCCAGGCGCCCCCCCTCGGCACCGCCCACCGACGCCACCCGGACCCGGCCCCGGCTGACCTGGGCCAGCACCTCCTCCAGGCCCTCGGCCAGCTTGCGGCTGTGGGAGACGGCCACCAGCCCGACGCTCACGGCGCAGCCCCGGCGGAGCCCACCGCCTCCCAGAGCAGCTCGACCGGATGCCGGGCGGGCAGGCCGGTGAGGTGCTGGATCTGCCAGCGACAGGTCTCGCTGTCGCAGGCCACTACCTCGGCGCCGTGCTCCCGTGCCCGTTCCGCGACCGCCCGCCCGATCCGCTGCGCGACCGCGTACTTCTCGGACTTCATACCGTAGGTGCCGCCGATGCCACAGCACTCCACCCCGCTCTCGGCCAGCTCGATCCCCTCCAGGGCGGCCAGGAAGTCGGCGGCGGGCACGCCCACGCCGTGGGAGCGCAGCTGGCAGGGCGGATGGTAGAGGACGCGGCGCCGCAGCTCTCCCCTGGGCGCCTCCAGCGCCCCCGCCCAGACCCGCTCGCGCAGGAACTCGAAGAGGTCGTAGGTGGCCGCGGCCAGCTCGGCCGTCTCCGGCGTCCACATGCCCAGCACCTCCCGGTACTCGGCCTTGAGCGTATAGCTGCAGCTGGTCGAGGTGGCCACGATCGGAAGCCCGGCGCGGACCGCGGGCAGCAGCTCGCGGAGGGTCCGCTCCGCGTAGCGGCGCGCGGCCGCGAACTCGCCGTTGCTGATCAGGGGCAGGCCGCAGCAGTGCTGTCGGGGCAGCTCCACCGCCACCCCGCAGCGCTCCAGCAGTCGGACCGCCGCCTCCCCCACCCGGGGCTCGTAGAAGTTGGTGCTGCAGCCGTGGAAGTAGGCCACCGTCGTGCGAGGAGCCGCCGGCCGGGGTAGCCGGCGGAAGCGCTCCCGGAAGCTGACACGGCTGAAGGCGGGCAGGGGCGCGGCGCGATGGATGCCCAGCAGCCGATCGGCCAGCGCCCGGCTCTCCGGCCGGCGCAGCCCGAGGTTGGCCAGCGGGGCCAGCGGCGAACCGAGCCGACCCAGCAGCTCGGAGCGGCCGAGGAGGCGGTTGCGGAGAGGAAGGCCGCCCCGGGCCACGATCTCGGCCCGCGCCCGTGCGTTGAGCTCGGCCACCCTCACCCCCGAGGGACAGGCACGGGTGCAGGCTCCGCAGCCGTTGCAGTAGTCGACCCATGCCTCCTCCGGTCCGGCCAGGCGATAGCGCTGGGCCTGGGGGCCGCAGTATTTGGGGCCGGGGAAGAGGTCGGTGGCCGGCATCACCGGGCAGACGGTGTTGCAAACGTTGCATTTGATGCACCGGTCGGCCGAGAGCGCGACCTCGTCCAGGAGCGGCACGCCGGTCACGCCGTGGCCTCCACCGCGGCCGCCTCGAGGCCGGCCACGTAGCCGCTGGCGCAGGCGATGCCGTCGGCCGATCGCTCCAACGAACGCTCGGCCCCGGCCAGCAGGCCGCCGGCCACGAACAGGTTCTCGATCACGACCCGACCTTCGGCGTCGAGCGGACGCATGCAGGCGTCGGCCCGCACCCCCGCCAGGTCGATCGCCTGGTCGCAACTCCCCAGGAACCGCTCCCGGAACCAGCGCCCGGGCGGACCGGGAGGCTGCGCCACGGGCAGGTCTGCCGCCGGCTCCACCACGGCCCCCGACGGCTCGAGGCGCAGGCCGCCGCTGGCCATCCCGCCGGTGGCCAGCACGACCGAGCGGAGCGGCATGCGCAGGCGGCGTCCGGCCGCCTCCAGCTCCAGCGCCCGGGCCCGCCCGGCCGCGCATTCCAGCCTGACCTCGGCCCCGACCTGCACCCTGCCCCCCCGTTCCCGCAGCGCCCGCTCCAGGGCCCGCTGCAGCCTGATGCCCGGCACCGACGGGGGCAGGGTGGGCAGCTCCACGGCCGGGCCCAGCTCCGTGGCCAGCGCCGCGGCGGTGGCCGCCTCCAGGCCCAGGACCGCCGGCAGCGCCACCAGAGTGCACCCCCTGGCCAGCGGGCGGAGGGCCTCCGCCAGCTGATGGCGGAACGCCGGCCGGTCCAGGAGCCGGGCCAATCCCAGCCCGTCGAGGTGACGCCGGAGCAGGGGGGCCAGGCTCAGCCTGGCCGGTCGCACCGCCACCTCGAGCCCCAGGCGGGCGGCGACGGGGGGGAGGGTGGCCGCGAACAGCTCGGGATCGAAATCCCGGAAGCCCTGCAGGCCGACGGCCAGCACCCGCGCCCCGTCCCAGGCGCCCAGCAGCGAGGTCGGGGCGAGGCAGGTCGGGCGCAGGGTGCCGGCCGTCGTGGCCACCAGCTGGGCTTCGTCCAGGCCGCCCTGCAGCTCGACCCCACCCCCCCGGGCGGCGTCGCGCAGGAAGCTCAGCGCCTCTTCGACCCGACCGCCGAGACGGGCGTAGGGATGTTCTGGACGGGCCGCGGCCAGCGCCGACAGCGCCGGCCGGGGCGACCTCACCGCCCCCCCCTCGAGGTAACCGAGGACGTCGATCGTGCCCGACCGGAAGTGGGTGGTCCCGTAGCCTTTGCCCAGGGCCAGCACCCGCGCGCCCCGGCTGGCCGCGGCCAGGGCGGCGGTGAGGCCGGCCAGCCCCAGGCCCACGACCACGACGTCATACGGCGGGCGGGGCGAGGGCATGGTCGAGGGCCAGGACCTCCCGGTAGATGATCTCGTTGAGCCGGTGCTGGCGCGCCTGGTCGTCCCGGAGCACCGGGCGATTCCCTTTCGCTCGTTCCTCCAGGAAGGCGACCAGCGGCGACAGCGCCTCCAGGCCGGCGCGGGGCCGGAGCCGCTGGAGCAGGCCGGCGGCCCGCAGCGAGCAGAACGCCCCCTGGCACGGCCCCATGCCCAGGCGCAGCCCCCGCAGCAGGTCCTCCAGGTCGGCGTCGGGGGAGGACTCGAGGAAGCGTTCCAGCATCCTCCGGGGGATCAGCTCGCACTCGCAGACCAGGTCGGCGTCGGCCCCCTCCCGCTCGCGCTCGTTGGCCTCGAGACGTTTCCCCAGCCAGTAGTGGCGGCCGGGCTCGGAGCCGGGCAGGGGCTCGGTGGCGGTCCGGCAGGGGGCCTCCACCCCCAGCTTCCGGCAGGCCAGGTCGGCCGCGTCCTCGGCCATCAGGCGGTAGGTGGTCAGCTTGCCGCCGACCACGGAGACGAAGCCCTCGACGCCGTCGCGGGCGTGGTCGATGACCGTGTGGGCCCGGGTCAGGGCGCGGGAGGCGGCCCGGTCCGCCCCCGGGTCGTAGAGGGGACGGGCCCCGGCGTAGACGCGCAGCACGCGCGCCTCGCGCACCGCCGGGATCATCTCGGCCGAGGCGGTGAGGACCAGGTCCACCTCCTCGCGCGAGGTCTCGTAACGGTCGAGGGTGTCCAGCGTCCTGGAGGTGGTGCCGGCGATGCAGACCGTCCCCACCGGGACCACGATGTCGCCGTCGGAGGGTGGTCGGCAGCGGTTGACGACCGCCCGGCAGAGCCGCTGGTTCAGGACCAGCATGATCCCCCAGCCGGGCGACATGGGCAGCTCCACCCCGGCCAGCACCGCCACCCGGCCGGCCCACGCGCCGGCCGCGCTGGCCAGCAGGCCCGCCTCGATCCGCTCCCGCTCCCCACCCCGCACGTCCTCGACCTCCACCCCGCACACCCGACCCGACCGCGTCGCGACGCCGACCAGCCGGTGATAGCGGTGGACGGTGGCGCCGTACGCCTCGGCCGAGCGCACGTTGGCCGCCGCCAGGTCGAAGGGCTGGATGGTGGCGTCGGGCACGGCGAAGGCCCGGCGCAACCGGGGGCTGAGCAGGGGCTCGCGGGTCCGGGAGAGGGCGATCTCCTCCGCCGGGATGCCCGCCTCCCGGCACCCGGCGAGGAAGCGCTCCGGGTAATCCTCCGGGTCCCCCTCGAGCCAGCAAAAGAGGCCACCGGTGTCCTCCACACAGGCGGCGGCGATTCGGCGCAGGACGCGGTTCTCCGCGATGCACTCCCGGGCCGAGAGCGGGTCGCGGACCACATAGCGGGCGCCACTGTGGAGCAGGCCGTGGAAACGGCCGGTGGTCCCGTGACACAGGTCGCCCTGCTCCACCAGCAGGCAGCGCAGGCCGCGCATGGCCAGGTCGCGGACCAGGCCGGTGCCGGTGGCCCCACCACCCACCACCACCACGTCGTAGGAACGGGTCACGATCCCGAGACCGCCGCGGCCAGGGCTCGCAGGAGGTAGGCGCTGGAGGTCGCCCCGGGGTCCTGGTGGCCGGCGCTGCGCTGGCCCAGGTAGCTCGCCCTGCCCTTGCGAGCGACCATGGGAACCGTCGCCCGGCAGCCCTCCTCGGCGGCGGCGGCCGCCGCCTCCAGGGCCGAGGCGAGGTCACGCCCCTCGGCCAGCATCCGCTCCAGCGTCTCCACCCCGGGGAGGAGCGCGTCCAGCATGGTCTTGTCCCCGGGCTCGGCCCGGCCCCGCTGGCGCACCCCCTCGACGCCCGCCGCCAGGGCGGCCGCCAGCTCCGGCGCCGGCAGGCGGTCCTTCGCCCCCGCCTGCGCCGCCATGCGCAGGAAGAACGTCCCGTAGAGGGGTCCGGCCGCCCCTCCGACCGTGGACAGCAGGGTCATCCCCACGCCCTTCAGCAGGCCGTCGAGCGGGGCTTCGTTGCCGGGATCGAGGACCCGCTCGCGAACGGCGCGGAAGCCGCGATCCATGTTGATGCCGTGGTCGCCGTCCCCGATCGCGGCGTCGAGCTGGGTGAGGTAGTCGGCCCGCTCCGACAGCCGGGCGGCCAAGACGTCCAGCCAGCGCCGCAGGGTGGCCGCATCCACCGCCTCCCCCTCCATCACACGCCCCATCGTAGGGCGGGGGTGTGAACGGGCGCGTCCCAGAGCCGGACCAGCTCGTCGTCGAGCCGCAGCAGCGTGATCGAGCAGCCGGCCATCTCCAGCGAGGTGATGTAGCTCCCCACCAGGCTGCGTTCCAGCCGCAGCCCGCGCTCCTCGAGCACCCGGGCCACCCGGCGGGTCACGATGTAGAGCTCGATCAGGGGTGTCCCACCCATGCCGTTGACGAAGGCCAGGACCCGATCGCCGCTCCGGAAGGGCAGATCCTCGAGGATGGGCCCCATCAGGCGATCGACGATGCGGTCGGCGGTCTCGAGCTCCATGCGCTCGCGTCCCGGCTCGCCGTGGATCCCGATCCCGATCTCCATCTCGTCGTCGCCCAGCTCGAAGGTCGGCTTCCCCGCCGCCGGCACCGTGCAGGGGGTGAGCGCCATGCCCATGCTGCGGGCGTTGTCGTTGACCTTGCGCACAACCGCTGCCACCTCGCCGAGCGAGCCACCCGCCTCGGCCCGCGCCCCGGCCAGCTTCTCCGCCAGCACGGTCGCGCCCACGCCCCGGCGGCCGGCGGTGTAGAGGCTGTCCTGGACGGCCACGTCGTCGTTGATCACCACCGCCTCCACCTCGATGCCGTCGGCCCGGGCCATCTCGGCCGCCAGCTCGAAGTTCATGACGTCGCCGGTGTAGTTCTTGACCACGTGCACCACACCCCGGCCGCCGTTCACGCGCCGGGTGCACTCGTAGATCTGGTCCGGGGTCGGCGAGGTGAAGACGGCCCCGGGACAGGCGCCGGACAGCATCCCCAGGCCGACGTAGCCGTTGTGCATGGGCTCGTGGCCGCTGCCCCCGCCGGAGACCACCGCCACCTGGCCCTCGACGGGCGCCCCCCGGCGCACCACGTAGTTGGGGTCGAGGTGGATCTCGATCAGGTCGGGATGGGCGGCCTGCATGCCCTGCAGGGCCTCGGTCACCACGTCGTCGACGGCGTTGATCAGCTTCTTCATCGCCCCCTCGATGGCCTCCTCGCGCGGCTACCTGTCCACCCAGGCCCGGGTCCGCTCAACCGCCTTGCGCCACTGCCGGTATCCCTCCTGGCGCCGGTCCTCGGACCAGGTCGGCTCCCAGGTGCGGTCCACCTGCCAGTTGCTGCGCAGCTCCTCCAGGCTCTTCCAGAAGCCGACCGCCAGCCCGGCGGCGTAGGCCGCGCCCAGGGCGGTGGTCTCGCTCACCGTGGGCCGGACCACGGGCTTGCCCAGGATGTCGGCCTGGAGCTGCATGAGGAGGTCGTTCCGGGTCGCCCCTCCGTCGACCTTGAGGGTCCGCAGCTCGATGCCGGAGTCCGCCTCCATGGCCTCGCCCACATCGCGGGTCTGGTAGCAGATGGACTCCAGCGTGGCCCGCACCAGGTGACGCCGATCCACGTAGCGGGTGAGGCCGACGATGGCGCCTCTGGCGTACATGTCCCAGTAGGGCGCGAAGAGCCCGGAGAAGGCGGGCACGAAGTAGGCGCCGCCGGAGTCCTCGACCTCCCGGGCCAGGCGCTCGGTCTCGGCCGCGTCGGCGATCAGGCCCAGGTTGTCGCGCAGCCACTGCACCGCCGCCCCGGTGATGGCGATCGAGCCCTCCAGGGCGTAGATGCACCTGCCCGGCTCCAGGCCGTAGGCGGCGGTGGTGAGCAGACCGCTCTTCGAGGGGACGGCCTGGCTCCCGGTGTTGAGGAGCATGAAGTTGCCGGTGCCGTAGGTGTTCTTGGCCTCGCCCACGTCGTAGCAGGTCTGCCCGAAGACGGCGGCCTGCTGGTCGCCCAGGTCGGCACAGACGGGCACGCCGGCGGGCAGCCCCTCGACCCCGGTGTGTCCGTACAGCGCGGCGTCGCTGGAGGGCCGGATCTCGGGCAGCATCGAGCGGGGGATGCGGAGTTTGGCCAGCAGCTCCGGGTCCCAGTCCAGCTCGCGCAGGTTCATGAGCATGGTGCGCGAGGCGTTCGTGTAGTCGGTGACGTGCACACCGCCGCGGGGCCCGCCCGTGAGCCACCAGATGAGCCAGGTGTCCACGTTGCCGAAGAGCAGCTCCCCCCGCTCGGCCCGGGCCCGGGCGCCCTCCACGTTGTCCAGGATCCACTGCACCTTGGGGCCGGAGAAGTAGGTGGCCACGACCAGCCCCGCCCGCTGCCGGACGACGTCCTCGAACCCCTCGTCGATGAGGGCCTGGCAGATCTCCCGGGTCCGCGTGTCCTGCCAGACGATCGCGTTGTACACCGGCTCACCGGTCCGGCGGTCCCAGACCAGGGCCGTCTCCCGCTGGTTGGTGATACCGATGGCGGCGAGATCGGAGGCGGCGAGACCGGCCTGGGCCATCGCCGCCCCGGTCACCTCGCATGTCTTCTGCCAGATCTCCATCGGATCGTGCTCGACCCACCCCGGCTGGGGATAGATCTGGCGGTGCTCCTGGTAGGCGGAGGCGACCACCGTCCCCTCGTGACCGAACACCATGAAACGGGTTCCGGTGGTCCCCTGATCCACGGCTGCCGCGTACCTCGCCATGTCGTCCTCCCTGCCGTCGTCCCCGGTCACCGCTTCAGTCCGCGGCCTCGGGCACGCCGCGCGCCACCAGCACGTTCTTGATGAAGAAGTCGTAGACCAGCACGCCCAGGATCCCGCCGATGAAGGGGCCGACGATCGGGATCCAGAAGTACCAGCCCAGGTTGGGGTAGTTGCCGGGCAGGGCGAGCTGACCCCAACCCGCCACCCAGGCCCAGACCCGGGGGCCGAAGTCGCGGGCCGGGTTGATGGCGTAGCCGGCGTTGGCGCCGAAGGAGGCCCCGATCGCCGCCACCACGAAGCCGATGAGCATGGGCAGGAGATTGGACCGGGGGGCGAGGTTCCGGCGGTCGATCAGCGCCGCCACCAGCATGAGCAGGAAGGCCGTGCCCACGACCTGGTCGATCAGCGGCCCCCACCAGTTGGTGAAGTAGGGGGCGGGGAAGGTGGCGAAGATGGAGTAGGTGGCGATGTCCCTCGACTGGACCAGGTGGTTCACGGCCAGGTAGCTGTGGATGGCCCAGCCGTAGACGGCGTAGACGAGGCCGGCGGCCAGGAAGGCGCCCAGCCACTGCGCCACCCAGTAGGGAACGACCTTGCTCCAGGGGAACGCGCCCCGGACGGCGAAGGCCAGGGTCACGGCCGGGTTGATGTGGGCGCCGCTGATGCCGCCCGCCACGTAGACCCCCAGCATCACCGCGAAGGCCCATCCCCAGACGATGAGCAGCCAGTCCCCGGCGGCCAGGAAGATCGTGTGAGGGGTCGCCGCCCGGCCCGACTGGTTGAGGGCCGCCACCGCCATCGCCACCACGCCGTCGCCGAAGGCGATCAGCACGAAGGTGCCCAGGAACTCCGACATCATCTCGCCGGCGAGGCGGCTGCGGAGCGTGTCCATGCGCCTGGGCGGCCTGCCCCGGACCTCACCTACGACCTGGCTCTCGGTTCCCGCAGCCGACATCGGTAATCCTCCTTCTCCCACCCGTCCCGACGAGAGACGGGCAAGAAAAAAGTCCACACTTCAGCTGGGCGCTGAAGCGGGACTTCTCTGCGCTTGACCCGATTCGCCCCTCGTTGTCTCCTATCTACCGGCGCCCGGCGGCCCTGTCAAACCGAGAACTCGGGTCCCGAGCGCGCGAGGGCCACGCTGTCCGCCCCCGCCCGACGGCAGGCCTCGACCTCCTCCCACCGCCGGACCAGGCCGTACCCCACCAGGGGCCCGGACAGGGCGGCCCGGTCGCGGGCCGCCAGGTAGGGGAGGACCAGGCCGGGCGAGATCGCGGTGCCGACGCCAGGCGACCGAGGGTGGGCGGCGAACGAGCGCTCGAGGCCGGTGGAGTCGAAGGCGAAAACCCGGAAGAGGGCGAGGCCACCCAGGGCGGCGGCGGCCGCGGCCACCGGCGCATGGCGCGTGATGATGGTCCCGATCCCCAGCCGTCCGATGACGAAGGCCGCCGCCCGCCGGTCGGGGCTCAGCCCGTCCACGCTGTCCAGGTCGACGACCAGGGGGTCCTCGGTGTGGCCGGCGATGCGGACCAGCAGGTCGAGGTCGAGGTGGTGCAGGAGCAGGCCGTGGCCGCGGGGCGGCCACGAGTTCCCCGCCTTGACCTCGAGCAGCACCTCCGGCAGCCGCGGGGCCATCGCTCACCTCCTCCCCCACAGCTCGGGCGAGCTGGTGCTGACCGCGAACGCCCCCGCGGCCAGGGCCGCGTCGACGTCGGCGGCGCTGCGGATGAACCCACCCGCCAGCAGGGGAACGCGCACGCGCTCCGCCAGCAGGTCGCGTACGTGGGGCAGGATCGCGCCCGGGAGCACCTCGATCAGGTCGGGCTCCGCCCGCTCCACCGCGGCGAGCCCGGCGGCGATCGAGGCGCCGTCACTGAGCAGCAGCCGCTGGATCGCCACCACCCCGCTGGCGCGGACGGTGCGGACCAGGTGGCCGTGCGAGCTGATCACGGCGTCCGCCCCGGCCCGGATCAGCCAGCGCACCCCGACGTGGTCGCGGCCGATCCCCTCCACCAGATCCAGGTGGACGGCGGCGAGCTTCCCGGCGGCGTGGATACGGCGCAGGGCCGGCGCCAGCTCGAGCCCGTCTCCGCGGAGGATGAACAGCACCGCCGAAGGGCTTGCGAGCGCGCGCTCGAGCTGACCGCGGTCCTTGATGGCGGCACCGACGGGATGCTCGCGCAGCCTGGCCACGATCTCGGCGGTTCGGGTCCCGGCCTCCACATCTCCGAACGTACCGCGTCCCCGGCCACCCACTTCCCGAACGATCGGGAGAGCCGGGTCGAGCCATCATGGGGGAAATCACCTATACGCCGCTGCGCGGAATCCCCGTTTCCCGTTTCGCCCGGCGGAGCGACCATGCACCCACCATGAAGTCCGCATCGCAGGCACCCAGCATCGCGGCCGCGATCGAGGACATGTGCGAGGACCTGGAACGGTATCGCGCCCGTCAGGCCCACCGTCTCCAGGTCGAGCGCTGCATCGCCATGGCCGACCGCCTGGTCGACGACCTGGAGCGGCTCTCGCTGATGGGCGTCACGGAGGTCCCGCCCACCTGGAGGCGACGGCTGGAGCAGTTGGCTCGAGAGCTGCCGGCGGGGGTAAGCCACGACTTCGAGGTCGGGGTGTCGCCCACCGTTCTGCTCGACCAGATCTTCGCCGTCCAGGAGCAGCTCTTTCACACGAAGATGGGGGAGTGGGCCCGGGTCCTCCACGAGATCGACCGCAGACTCGATCTCGACGAGCCCGAGGGGCGGTAGGACCAGGCCGGCAGCCGGGCGGGACCGGCCGGCCGTGAAGGCCGGCGCTCAACCGCCGGCGAACGCGGCCGGTGGTCCGGAGCCGCCACCCGGCGGCACCGACAGCCGGGCGAGTTCGGCCCCGGTGGAGGCGTCCACCAGCCACACCTGCGTCGAGCGCACCACCCGATAGAGTCCGCGGGCACGGGTTCCGACCACGACCCAGACCAGTCGGTGGGCCAGGGGGGCCGAGCCCATCTCCCAGCGGGCGACCGTGGCGTAGGCCAGGACGACCTCGCTCACGCCGACCACCCCGCGCTGGGCCGTGACCTCTGCCCGGACCCGGTCCCGGGGCACGATCGAGACGGGGAACCGGATGCCCGCCGAGGTCATCCAGGGAGGCAGGTCGACCGGCTGGACGGCCGGCTCCAGGTGCAGGCCGATGGCCGCGAGCTGCTCGGTCGTCACCGAGCGAAGGATGGGCCCCCGGCCGAGAGGAGGCCCGGGCAGGAACAGGTCGATGGCGATGGCGACGATCAGGCCGGCCACGGCGGCGCCGGTCAGCGCGCCGCCTGCCCATGCCCATGGTCGCATGCTTCGATGGTACGGAGCGACCGGCGCGGGAGCGCGGGACCGAAGCCGTCGCGGCCGGGCGAGCCTCGTCCACCGGCCGGGCCTCCGGCCGCATCTCTAGAATGCGTGGTGGTGATCGGCTGGCGACCATACGACCCCTGGCCCAGTCCCGTGCGGGAGATGCTCGACCAGTTCTTCCGCGAGGCCGGTATCCGCGATCGCGGCGTGTCCACGGTGCCCATCAACGTCTATGAAGAGGAAGAGGCGCTGGTCATCGAGGCCAGCATGCCCGGCGTCAGGCCCGAGGACATCGAGCTCAGTTGCGTCGACGACGTGCTGACCATCCGGGGCCGCAGCTCGGTGCCCGACCGGGAGTACCTCCATCAGGAGATGCACAGCACCGAGTACCTGCGCCGCATCCCCCTGCCCGGCGGCTGCGTCGTCGACGAGGCGGAGGCATCGGCCGAGCTGGGGCTCCTGCGCATCCGGGTGCCCAAGCCCCGACCCCGGGCACCGGAACGGATCCGGATCCAGATCACGAGGAAGAACGCCTCCTGAGCCGCCAGGCCTCGAGAGCGGGCCAGGGGCCGGATCCGGGCGCACCTCGAGGGAGGGCGGGGGCGACCGAGCGGTGGAGCGACGGGACGGGCGGCCCCGGGTCATCGCCCCGGCCCGCGTCCTCACGCCGCTTCGCCGGCCTGGACCTGGGGGCCGCGGCCGAGGAGTACCTGGGCTGGCTCCAGGTGGAGGCCAACCGCAGCCCCAACACCGTCCGCGCCTACCGGGGCGAGCTCCGGCGGTTCGCCGGGTTTCTGGCCGCCCGCGGCCACAGCCTGCGCATGGACGAGCTGGGCCGCGACGACCTGCGCGCCTACCAGCGCCACCTGGCGGAGCGCCTGCCGAGCCCGGCCTCCCGCGCCCGGGCGCTGGTGACCATCCGCTCCTGGCTGCGGTGGCTGGCGCGCGAGGAGCTGGTCGAAGTTGACCTGTCCAACGCCGTGACGCTGCCCCGGCTGGAGCAGCGTCTGCCGCGCCCCCTGCCGCCGGAGGAGCTGGCGCGCCTGCTCCGCTCCCTGCCCTCCGGGACGCCCCTCGAGAAGCGCGACCGGGCCCTCGTCCTCTTCCTGATCAGCACCGGCTGCCGGATCTCCGAGGCCCTCATGCTCGACCGCACCGACATCCCCCGCGAGGGGAATCGCCTGGTGGTGACGGGCAAGGGCGCCAAGCAGCGCTCCGTCTACCTGACCGCGGACGCCCGGGCCGCCCTCGACGACTACCTGCAGTCCCGCGAGGACCCCTCGCTCGCCCTGTTCGTCAACTACGACCGCTCACGACGGCCGGGCGACGACCGGCGCCTCACCGCGGCCGGCGCCCGCCACATCGTGCGCCGGCTGCGCCGGCAGCTCGGCACCTGGTCCTTCCGGTCCCCGCACGTGGCCCGGCACACGGCCGCCACCACCCTGCTCGAGGTGACCGGGGGCGACGTGCGGCTGGTCCAGGAGGTGCTGGGCCACGCCAACCTCAACACCCTCCAGGGCTACACCAGGGTCGTGGACGCCCGCAAGGTGGAGGCGTACCGCCGCTACCAGGAGCACCTCGCCGCCGGGCTCGGGGAGCCGCCCTCCGACGACTCCACCCGGGAGGGCGAGGAGCATCCCCGGAGCCCCGTCACGCGTCCCGCTCCTCGTTGAGCATGAGGCTGTCCTGGATCTCGTAGAGGAGATCCATCGCCTCCATCACGGTGCCCGGACGGGGCTGCCGGACGAGGTCGACCGTGCGGCTCTCGGCCATCAACCGGTCCAGCTCGATGGCCAGCTGCTCGGGGACCTCGCTCTGGTCGGCGAGGTTCAGCAGCTCGAGCTCGTCGAGCAGCCGATCGATGTAGCGCATCTTGTTGCGGCGACCGTACTTGATCTCGCGGATCCGTCGCTCCCGCTCCTCGACCCGCTGAATGGCTGCGCATGCTTCCCGGATCATCGTGTTCCCACCTCGTCACTGCTGGCGACCAGCCCCAGTGTATTCGCCGACCTGATTTTGTCAAGGTCATCCTTGAGAAAATCGCCTCCGCAATCCGGGTCGGGGTGGCGGAGGTCGGCCTGTGCTAAGCTCGCGGCCGGGGCCGCTCCAGATGCCGTCATTGATCGCCGGCCGATCGACCCGCATGGAGGTCCTCGAGCTCCTCCGCCGCAAGCAGGCTGCGAGCGCCGAGGCGATCTCGCGCGAGCTCGGGATCACCCCCAACGCCGTCCGCCAGCACCTCACCAACCTGGAGCGCGAGGGCCTGGTCCAGAGCCAGCCGGTCCGCAACAAGCGGGGTCGGCCCTGCCTGATGTTCTCCCTCACCGACCGGGCGGACGCGGTCTTCCCCAAGCGCTACGGCCGCCTCGCCACCATGGTCCTGACCGAGCTCCAGGAGATGGGCGGCCCCCGGCTGCTGGACGAGGTCTTCTGCCGCGTCGCCGAGCGCTATGGAACGCCGATCGCGGAGCAGACGCGGGGGCTACCGTTCGAGGAGAAGGTGGAGCGGGTCGTGGAGTGGATCGCGCGGGCCGGCACCCTGGCCGAGAAGGAGGAGATCCCGGAGGGCATCCGGGTGACCATCCACAACTGCCCCTTCCGGAACACGGCCCTCAAGTTCCCCCAGGTCTGCACCATCACACCCCAGCTGCTGGTGCGGGTGCTGGAGGCCCCGGTCTCGCAGGATGCCTCCATCCACCGGCGCGACCCCTGTTGCTCGTTCATCGTGCACCGGGCCGAGGCGCCGTCCACCCCTCGGACGCGCCGGCGATCCCGCTCCCGGGGCAACGGCGCGGAGGCGTGAGCTCGATCCCGGCCCTCACCGGTGCTCAGGCCCGTGAGGTCGACCGCCTGACCGCGGAGCGCTTCCAGGTGCCCGTGATCTGGCTCATGGAGGCCGCCGGCTGGCAGGTCGCCCGCCAGGTGCGGGGCCGGGCGGCGGTCCTCTGCGGCAAGGGCAACAACGGCGGCGACGGCCTGGCGGCTGCCCGCCATCTCCACCGCTGGGGCCGGCTGGCGGCCGTGGCCTGCACGGACCCGGAGGCGCTGCGCGGTCCCGCCGCCGAGCAGGCCCGGGCCCTGCGGGCGCTGGGCGTCCAGGTCCTCGATCGGCCCGAGCTCGGCGACGCCCAGGTGATCGTGGACGCCCTCCTGGGTACGGGCCTGTCTCGGCCTCCGGAGGGGAGGGTCGCACGCTGGATCGAGCTCGTCGCCGGGACGGACCGGCGCGTGGTCTCGGTGGACGTGCCCTCCGGGCTGGATGCGGACACCGGCAGGGCCCCGGGAGCCTGCGTGCGCGCCGACGTCACCGTCACCCTGGGCCTTCCCAAGGTCGGGTTGCTGGTGGGAGACGGCCCCGCGTACGCGGGCGAGGTCTGGGTGGCCGACATCGGCATCCCCTTCGAGGCCTACGCCGCGCTGGGCGTCGAGGTGCCCCGCCACCTGTTCGCCATGCACGACCGGGTCCAGCTCCATGCCCTGCGGGCTTGAACGCCGGGGCCGGGCAGGACGGTGGACTCGCTGCGGCGGATACCGGCCCCGTCTCCACGGATCGGCCACTCCGGCCGGGCTTCCGGCCACCCCGGCCGGGTGAGAGGCCGTTGACCCGTCACGTCACCTGGGATCGGGGGGTGGCGCTGGTCGACCACGACCTGTGGCTCGACCCGCTCACGGTGCGGGAGCGCGCCTTCGTCTCCCACGCTCACGCCGACCACGCCCGGCGCCACCGGCTGGCCGTGATGACCCCGGACACGCTGGCCCTGCTCCCCCGCCACCGCCGCCCGCACCGGGCCCGCCTCCTCGAGCTGGGGGAGGCGGCCGAGCTGGGGGCGGCGACGGTGTCGCTGCATGACGCCGGGCACATGCTGGGCTCGGCCCAGCTGCTCGTCGAGCACGAGGGACACCGACTCCTCTACACCGGAGACCTGAAGCTGCGCCGTCCCGGCGGGGCCCCGGAGACCCCCGTGCCCCGGGCCGACGTGCTCGTGATCGAAAGCACCTACGGGCGGCCTGGCTTCCGCTTCCCCGACCCCGATTCGGTGGTGGGGGAGATCGCGCGCTGGTGCCACCAGCTGCTCGAGCGCGAGACGACGCCGGTGCTGCTGGCGCACGCGCTGGGCAAGGCCCAGGAGCTGATGCGGGCGCTGGCGCCCTACCACCTGCGCTTCGCGCTCGACCCTCGGTGCGTGCCCTTCGCGCGTGCCTACGAGGCGGCGGGGCTCAACCTGCCCGACTGGGAGGAGCTGGACGGCCAGGAGGGGGCCGCCGCGCCCAGGGCGCGCGGAGCGGCCGAGGGACGCGTGGTCCTGGCCCCGCCCGCGGGCAAGCGGGCCATCCGGCGCCTGGAGCGCCGCCGGGTGGCGCTGGTCTCGGGGTGGGCGCAAGCTCCGCACTTCTGGCGGGTGTTCGGCGCCGACTGCGCCTTCCCCCTCTCCGATCACTGCGACTTCTTCGACCTGATCGAGGTGGCGGAGCGCTCCGGCGCCGCCAAGGTGTACACGGTCCACGGTTTCGCCCAGGAGCTGGCCCATCAGCTCCGCCGCCGGGGGATCGAGGCCCACCCCCTGCATCTGAGCGAGCAGCTCTCGCTACCCGTCTGAGGGCCGAGCCCTCGCGCTCAGGCGACCAGCCCGGCCAGGTCGACGAGGGCCGAAAGGCAGCGGTAGAGCTCGACGTAGTCGTCGCTGACCCAGCGGAGCGTGCACGGTCCCAGACGCCGCACCCCGGGGACCCGCTCCGCGGAGTCGGCCATGGCCGGGTGCGCAACGTCCACCTCCAGCTCCAGCTGGCCCTCCAGGCGCAGGGGTGGGATCGTCCCCAGTCGCTCGACGGCACGACGAGCGCCGCTCCGGATGCGCTCGCGGGCCACTTCGGGGTGGAGGGACCGGGCTGCACAGGGACCCAGCGACTCTTTGACCACCACGCCCTCGAGTCCCACGCGAAACCGGTGCATCTCGGAGACGGCGGTCGCGTCGCCGGTGAAGAGCACCAGCGGGCAGTCGTAGTAGCCGCACAGGTAGCCGTCGAGGCTCCCCCTCGACTGTGACTCGCCGTTGATGCGCACGCCCTGGAGCACGCGTGCGGGGGAGGAGACGGAGGTGAGCATGGCCTCCGCCGAGCCCGGCGAGGCCGGGTATCCGATGAAGAAGGCGGCGTCGAAGGCCGGCGCGATGCCCGGGGCGAGGCCGAGGCGGAAGGACCGGCCGTTCAGCAGCTCGGCCCGGGGATGCAGGGCCTCGGGCGGCAGATTGAGCCCGTCGGCATGGGCGTCGACGACGACCACCTCCTGGACGCCCGCCGCCAGGGCCCCTTCGGCGGCGGCGTTGACCTCCCCGACCAGGAGCCGGCACGCCGCCTCGTGCTCGGCGCCGCCCACCTCCGTCTGTTCGGGCCTGGCCACGCCCGCGACCCCTTCGATGTCGGCGAAGATGAGGAGTCGCACCTGGGATCAGTCGGTGTACCGCTGGATGATGCCGTCCTCCCGCTGCCGCTCCTCCCGGTAGAGGTGGCAATCCTCGAAGCAGCGGACGCAGATGGGCGGCGACTCGCGGAGCGCGATTCGACGCTTCGAACGGTGGTCCACGTGGCAGTCGAAGTGGTACACGCGTATCGGGCCACGGCGCTCCTTGTACAGCTGTTCCAGATAGGGGCAGCGGCGCATCGACGCTCGAAGCTTACGATGGCGGCGCGACCCCTGCCGCATCGAGCTCAGGTCATCCTCGGGACGACGAGGCGGCGCCGGTCGCCCCCTACAATGGCTGCGGTGGTCTTCGTCCAGGGCGGTCGGGGGGTCACCGCCGGCGCCGCATGAGGCTGACCTTCATGGGCACCGCCGGGGCCCGCTTCATGGTGATGAAGCAGGTCGCCGCCTCCGGCGGGCTCTACCTGCAGGAGGGTGAAACGCGCCTGGCCATGGATCCCGGCCCGGGCGCGGTCGTCCAGTACGCCCGGCAACACGTCGACCTGACCCGGCTGGACGGCATCCTGCTCAGCCATCGTCACCTCGACCACTGCGGCGACGTCAACGTCATGATCGAGGGCATGACCGAGGGCGGGTTCCGGCCTCGGGGCACCCTCTTCTGCCCGAGCGACGCCCTCGACGACGATCCCGTGGTCCTGCGCTATCTCCGCCATTTCCCCCGCTGCCTCATCCGTCTCCAGCCGCAGACCCGCTACCGGCTGGGGGACCTCTGCTTCACCACCACCCGCCGGCACGTCCACGGCGTGGAGACGTACGGCTTCCTTTTCGGGACCAGCGGCGACGGTGACCGCCCGGTGCTGGGGTGGGTGACCGATTCGAAGTACTACGAGGGCATCGCCGAGGACCACCGGGCCGAGGTCATGCTGATCCACACCGTGCTCGCCCGCAGCCGGCCCGAGCTGCCCCACCTCGGCCTGGACGACGCCGAGCGCATCATCGCCGAGGCCCGGCCCCGCCTGGCCGTCATCACCCACTTCGGCACCACGGTCTGGCGGGCCCATCCCCAGGAGGTGGCCGACCAGCTCAGCCAGCGGACCGGGGTAGAGGTCAGGGCGGCCCGGGACGGGATGTCGATCGAACTCTGACCGCCGTCCGGGCCGGGCGGCCCCCGACCGGAGTGGCATGATCGTTGGGCATGATCGTGCTGGGGCCGGCCGGGCCGGCGCGGGACCGGAGCTGGTGGCGGCTGCCCGGCCTCGTGCTCGGCGCCTTCGGCATGGTGGCGCGGGCGGCGCCCCGCACCTTCGCCGGCAACACCCTCCTTCAGCTCGTCCAGGGGGTGACGACGACGCTGCAGCTGCTGGTCGTCCGCGGCCTCCTGGCCGCCCTGCTGACGGGATCGCCCCACCACGACTACCTGCCCGCGCTCGAGCAGCTGGGGCTGCTGGTCGGGCTGCAGGCGGCGGGCGGCCTGGCCGGCACCTGGGCCGGCCTGCAGCAGCAGCTGGTCACGGAGCTGGTCCAGCGACACGTCTCCCGCCCGGTGACCGAGGTCGCGACCGCCATCGGCCTGGCCGACTTCGACTCCCCGGCCTTCCACGACCGGCTGCAGCGGGCCCAGCAGACGGCGATGGTACGGCCGCTGCAGGTGACGACGGCCGTCCTCAGCCTGAGCCGGGGCCTGCTCGGGCTGGCCGGGGTGGCGGCGGCCCTCTTCGTCCTCTCGCCCCTGCTCCTGGCCGTGGCCCTGCTCGGCCTGGTTCCCCTCTGGCTGGCCACGGTCCGGGTCGCGCGCGCCGTCTACGAGTTCCTGGTCGAGATGACGCCCAACGACCGGCGCCGCGGCTACGTGCTGAGCCTGCTCACCTCCCGCCAGGGAGCCGGGGAGGTGCGGGCATTCGGGCTGGGCGGCTACTTCCGCGATCTCTACGAGCGGCTCACGGAGGAGCGCATCGCCCGCCTGCGCCGGCACCTGCGTCGCCGAGCCGGGCTGGCCCTCCTGGGCTCGGCCGGCAACGCCGTGGCCGGCGGGATCATGATCGGCGTCCTGATCTGGCTGATCACCACCGGCCATCTGAGCCTGGCCGCAGCCGGGGCCGCGGGCGTGGCCGGCTTCCAGCTGGGAGGCCAGCTCCAGGGGATCGCCCTGGCCGGGGGGCAGCTGTACGAGTCGGCGCTCATGGTCGAGGACCTGGAGGCCTTCACCGGCCTCCTGCCCGTCCTGGGGGCCGTTCGCCCGCGGGCGCCGGCGCCGCGGGGTTTCGAGAGGATCGAGGTCAGAGACGTCCACTTCACCTACCCGACGCCCGGCCCCCAGCCGGACGGGGACGGCCCGGCCCCCGGCCCCCGGCCCGTCCGGGCCGTGGGCCTGCTCGCGACCATGCTCTTCGGACGCCCGGACGGGGCCGGGGAGGAAGCACCGCGCCGCCCCCACGCTCTCCGCGGCGTCTCCCTGGAGCTGCGGCGAGGGGAGGTGGTGGCGCTGGTGGGCGAGAACGGTTCCGGCAAGACCACCCTGGCCAAGGTCATCTGCGGCCTCTACCCGCCCGACGCGGGCGCGGTGCTCTGGGACGGCGTCGACGTCCGGGAGGTGGACCCGGAGCAGCTGCGTCGGCAGATCACGGTCATCTTCCAGGACTTCGTGCGCTACTGGCTGAGCGCCCGCGAGAACATCGGCGTCGGCCGGGTGGAACGCATGGGCGACCACGAAGCCATCGTCGCCGCCGCCCGCCAGGCCGGCGCCGACGCCTTCATCGAGACCTGGCCGGAGGGCTACGACGCGCTGCTGGGACCGATCTTCGAGGGGGGCAAGGACCTCTCCGTCGGTCAGTGGCAGCGGATGGCCCTGGCCCGCGCCTTCTTCCGCGATGCGCCCCTGGTCGTGCTCGACGAGCCCACCGCCTCCCTGGACGCCCGGGCCGAGGCGGAGCTGTTCGAACGGATCCGGACCCTGTTCGAGGGTCGCTCGGTGCTGCTGATCTCGCACCGCTTCTCGAGCGTCCGTTCCGCCGATCGGATCTACGTGATGAAGGAGGGCGAGATCGTCGAGCAGGGGTCCCACCGGGAGCTGATGGCGGCGGGCGGGCTCTACGCCGAGCTGTTCCGCCTTCAGGCCGCGGCCTACCTGGACGACGCCGACCGGCGCCGGCCGCGCCCCTGACCTTCCGCCGGCGATCTGGCGTACCCTCTCGGTCAGCCATGCCCCGGGTGCCCGACCTCGACCTCGACGCGCTCGACGCCGAGCAGCGCCGCGTCCACGACGCTATCGTCGCCGGCCCCCGCGGCGGCGTCCACGGCCCGCTCCGGGTGTGGCTGCACAGTCCCGGCCTGGCCGACCGGGCCCAGGAGCTGGGAGCCTTCTGCCGGTTCCACACCAGCCTCCCGCCGCGGCTCTCCGAGCTGGCCATCTTGGTCACGGCGGCGGCCTGGCGGTCGGGGTTCGAGTGGCAGGCGCACGCCCCCCTCGCCGTCGAGGCCGGACTGGACCCGCAGGCGGTCGAGGCCATCCGCACCGGCGACACGCCCGACCTCGCCCGCGAGGACGAGGCCGCGGTCTACGCCTTCGCCCGGGAGCTGATCGAGACCCGCGGGGTCTCCGACGCCACCTACCGGCGCGCGGCCGCGGTCCTGGACGACCGGGCCCTGGTCGAGCTGGTCGGCATCCTCGGCTACTACACGCTGATCTCGATGACCATCAACGCCTTCCAGGTACCGCCGCCGGACGGGACACCGGAGCCGTTCCCCGGCCCCTGACCTCCGGGCCCGGAGACCGCCCAGGCCCCACCCTCGCCGCGGCCCGGCCGCCCGTCCGGAAGCCGGGGCGAGGCCGGCGGTCAGGGCCGGGATCGGGCCCGCCTCCCCGTCCCCGAGGCCGCCCGCCTCCTCCTGCGAACACGGCCCCCCGGGCCACTCGATCACAGCCGCGGCTCATGGCCGGCGAGGGGTGCCGGCACCGGCGCACGGGTATGCTGAACCCCACCAGCACCGGCCGGCCCCATGGCTCGGGAGGCCGGCGCCCGGCAACCGGACGAGGTCCCGCCATCGGCTGAGGAGGAGACGATCCGGCCAGGACGCACGGCGGCCTTCAGCGACGGCGTGTTCGCCATCGCGGCCACCCTGCTCGTGCTCGACATCCGGGTGCCCGCCGGCGGAGACCTCCTCGGCGCCATCCTCCACGCCTGGCCCGCGTACGCGAGCTACGCGGTCAGCTTCCTCACCATCGGCATCATCTGGATGAACCACCACACGATCTTCGAGCAGCTGCGGCGGGTCGACCGTCCCCTGCTGGTGATCAACCTGTTCCTGCTGATGGTGGTGGCCCTGATCCCGTTCCCGACCGCCCTGCTCGCCGCTCAACTCCAGGCGGGCCACGACGAGGCCGTGGCAGGCGCGACCTACGGGATCACCATGGCCGCCATGGGCGCCCTGTTCGGCGTCCTGTGGGCCTACGTGCTGCGCCGGGACGACCTCCGCACGACCGCGATCGACGCCGTCCGGAAGCGGACGCTCCTGGCCAGGTTCGGGATCGGTGCCCCGGTCTACGCCGCGGGGATCGGGATGGCTTTCGTCAACGCCCGGATCAGCCTCGCCCTCTACGCGGCCCTCGCCCTCTACTACCTGCTGGAGCAGGTCCCTCTGCGGTCTCCGGGCGGCGGCTCGGGTCCCTCCTCGACCGACGGCCCACCGCCCCTACGGCGCTGAGTCGCGGTGCTCGCGGCTCGCTCCCAGATCCGGGAGCGTCCGCGCCCCACGTCGCGGCCGGCGGCGCCGATCCACCCGGCCTGCGGCCGGGGGCTTCGGTCCACGGCAGGGCTGAACTCCACGGCCTCGGGCGGGGCCACCGGCTCCCGTTCTCGAGCTGGAGCGAGGGCGACGTCCGTTCAGCCGACCACCACCCCAAGCCCGCTTCCGATCACGCAGCCGTCGACCGCCTCCTGGATCTCGAAGACGCTCTCCGTGACGCACGGGCTCGACGTCTTCTCGCCGCTCTCCCGGACCGGAAGCACGACGCCGGAGGAGCTGGCCCGCGAGCGCGGGATCGCCGAGCGGCCGGCAGAGATGCTCCTCTCACCGCGCACGCCAGTCTCGGGCCTGCTCGGTACGCGAGACGGACGTCACGTCAACTCGGCGGCCGGGTCGAGTTCATGGACAAGCGGCTGTGCGCCAGCTGGGGGTCTGGCCGAGGCGGTGCGTGCCAACCGCCCGGTCACATGGAATCCGGACGATCAACGCTCGGTCCTCCGACGGCCAGGACCCGATCGCGGTTGGGCTCTACGAGGCGATGCGTTCGCTCTCGACCTCGGAGTCGGATCCGGCGCCTTCGATAGCGAGCTCCGCCGTGCGTTCCCCCATCCACGTCGCGACAGCCCGGATGGCAGAGGCCGGACCCATTGCGGCAGCCCTCATGAGTCTGAGCACGCTCGTCGAGGAAGAGGGACGGAACTACACCGGAGCCGAGTACACTGGCTGATTGACCGACGCAGGCTTCCGTGACGTTCGACGCCTGTCCCTGGAGGCGCCGGGCGCCAAGCGATTCTCGTCGCGACGAAGCCGTGACGGGGAGGGGGGCGATCGAATCTCGTCACGGTCGGGAGGTCACGAATTATGAACGTACCGATGGGCCACGATCGCGCGACGCGCCCCGAGGACCTCGGCCGGCTGTTCGTCGAGCGGGCCAATGCCGGGGACGTGGAGAGCTTGTTGATGCTCTATGAGCCGGATGCCGTGCTCCACTTCCCGCCGGGCCACGTCACCCGCGGTGTCGATGCCATCAGAGAGGTGTTCACGCAGTTCCTGGCATCGAGGCCGACGTTCAGCGTCGACATCAAGCCGACCCTGTCCTGTGGCGAGCTGGCGCTCACGTCGTCCCGCTGGACGATGAAGGGCACCGGTCCCGATGGGCAGCCTCTGACGATGGGAGGGACCACGGCCGAGGTGGCCCGGCGCCAGCCCGACGGCACCTGGCGATGGGTGATCGACGAGCCCGACGCCGGCGCTGAGCTGAGCGAAGACGACGCGGGCGCCGTCGGGCGCCACCCTGCTGGCTGAACGATGAGGCTGTGGCGGCCCGGTCACGTGCCGCCACAGCCCTCCGAGGGCGGTCGGGACCGATATTGGCCAGCCGATCCTATTCCGGCCCCACCAGCCTGAGGCCGCGCTGCGCCTGGAGCTGAGGGATCCACTCGGGCACGAACTCCAGGCCGTACTCCAGGCCAAGCTCGACCCATCTCTCCCCCAGGTCCGGGTGCGGGGCGCGAACGAGCTCAGCCAGCTGTTCGAAGAACCGCTCGAACCCGGCCGGCCAGATGAGCTCGACGAGTCGGGCCGGACCCGGGCCGGGATTCCAGAACGTGCGGGGGACGCCGCGGGGCTTGTATACATAGCAACCGGGACCCACCATCGCCACCTCCTCCCCACCGCACGCCGAAGGTTCCCTCGAGCACGTAGGACAACTCGTCCTCCCGGTGATTGGACGTGAGGCGGCGTCATGCGACCGGGTTCCATGGGGTGCTCGACGATCGAGAGCCGGCCCCGGTGCTCTCGCCCCGGACCTTGAAGTCGACGCCGAGGCCGGGCAGGTCGACGCCGCCGCCCTCTCCCGGCCTGACCACGAGCCCGCGCTGGGCATCCATGGCCGCGTCTCCAATGACTACACGTACTTGTGCAGTGAAACGCAAGTACGTGCTCAAACGGCGAGCGCAACGCCAGGAGGAGACACGCCGGCGGATCGTGGAGGCGGCGCTCGAGCTGCACCGCACCCTGGGGCCGGCCGAGACGAGCCTGGCCGCCATCGCCGCGCTGGCCGGCGTTCAGCGCCACACGCTCTACCGCCACTTCCCCGACCAGGAGGCGCTGTTCACGGCCTGCACCTCGCACTTCCTGTCCCAGCACCCGCCACCGGACACGGCCTCCTGGCCGGAGATCCCCGATCCGGCCCGGCGCCTTCGGCATGGGCTGGCCGAGCTGTTCGCCGACTACGACGCCAACCGGGAGATGATCGACCGCGTCCTCCGCGACTCCGAGAAGGTCCCGGTGGGTGGCGGCTTCGCACGTCTCCAGGCCGCCGCCGAGGCGCTCGGCGAGGGGTGGGGGGAGGGGATCGTCGATGACGGTCGGCGACTGGCCGCCCTGCGTCTGGCCACGTCCTTCGCCTGCTGGCGCACGCTGGTCCGGGACGCCGGCCTCGGCTCCGATCAGGCGGCCGGGCTCATGGCCACCCTGGTGGGCTGTGCCGCCGGACTCGCCGGGGCAGGACCCAGACCCGAGCCCGGACACACCGGCCGCCGACGAGCACGGAGTCGACGCGGAGACGGTGGCCACGTATGATCTCGCCCCAATCCGCAAGGCGGCAGGAAGGTGTGACTCGAACCGGGCATCTGACATGGCATCGATCGCGTGCGTCAGGTCCTGGGACCGGAGGTGGAACGATGTCGACGGAAGAGAACAAGGCCATCGTCAGACGCTTCTACGCCGAGATCGACCGGGGCAACCTGACGGCCATGGACGAGCTCGTCGCCGACGACTACGTGAACCACGCCCCCCCGCCCTTTCCGGGCCTGGCGGATGGTCGGGAGGGGCTGAAGCAGGCGTTCGCGATCTTCTGGGAGGCCACGCCCGGCTACCACCAGATCGAGGACATGGTCGCCGAAGGCGACCGGGTGGTGACCCGGCTGACGGCGTACGGGAAGCACGCCGGGGACCTGTTCGGGATCCCTGCGACGGGCCACGACCTCGAGATGAAGGCCATCGCCATCCATCGCGTGGTCGCGGGCAGGATCGTGGAGCACTGGTCCTGCAAGGACGAGCTCGGTTTCCTCCAGCAGCTCGGCGTCATCCCGAAGCCGGCGGGCGCCGATGCCTCCGCGGGCTCCGGCTGAGCCCGGGGCACCACCGCCGGCGGCTCATCGCACCTGACCTCCGGCTCCGGCAGGACGCCGGCCTCCCCGGGTCGGCCGGCATCCTGCGGGATCAGGAACCGGTGGTCGCCGCCGCCTCGGGTACGGCCTCGATCACCCCGTCGATCAGGCCGTACTCGATCGCCTCCTGGGGCGAGAGGAAGAAGTCACGGTCCGTGTCCCGCGCCACCCGTTCGATCGGCTGGCCGGTGTGCATGGCGATCAGGCGGTTCAGCTCGTCCCGGATCCTGATGATCTCGCGGGCGTGGATGTCGAGGTCGGTGGCCTGACCGGTGATGCCCCGTCCCGCCACCAGCGGCTGGTGCAGGTGGATGCGGGCGTTGGGGAGGGCAAAGCGCCGTCCCCTGGTGCCGGCCATGAGGATGACCGTCCCGAAGCTCGCCGCCCGGCCCACGGCCACGGTGGAGATCGGGGCCCGCACGTACTGCATGGTGTCGTAGATGGCGAAGCCGGGGGCCACGGCCCCGCCCGGCGAGTTGACGTAGATCTGGATCTCCCGCTCCGGGTCCTCGGCCGCCAGGTAGATCAGCTGGGCCACGACCAGGTTCGCCATCACATGGTCGATGGGGCGGCCGAGCATGATGATGCGGTCGCGGAGCAACCGGGAGTAGATGTCGAAGGAACGCTCGCCCCTCCCGCCGTCGTTCTCGACCACGGTGGGGATCCAGGACACGGGTTCCATCACCGCCACCAAGCCTAGCAGCCCGGCCGGACACACCGGATACAGTTGACCCATGGACCGACCACCACCGGCAGGAGACGATGGGGGAGGCGCCGCCGGGCTCGATGCCCCTGCCCCCGCTGGAGCCGGGCGATGACCAGGCTGTCCGGCGTCGTCCTCACGCCCGAGCTGGAGACCTATATGGAGTCCCTCCTCCCCGCCCGGGAGCCGGTCCTCGACCGCCTGGAGCGCGAGATCGCGGAGTCGTCGGTGCCCGGCATCGGCCCGGCCGTGGGCCAGCTCCTGCGCCTGCTCACCCGCACCGCCCGTTGCCGGGACGCGATCGAGCTGGGGACGGCGGTCGGTTACTCCGCCATCTGGCTGGCCGGCGGCTGCTCGGGCACCGTGCTCACCCTGGAGCGCGATCCGGCGCGGGCCGCCGAGGCGCGCCGCAACCTGCGCGAGGCCGGGCTGGAAGGGCGGGTCCGGGTGGTCGAGGAGGACGCCATCGCCTTCCTGGAAGGCGATGGCGGGCCGGTGGACTGCATCTTCAACGACCTCCTCACCTCCTTCCCCGACGAGGGTGTGGTCGAGCGCTGCTTCGAGCTGTGCGTCGGACACCTCCGGCCCGGCGGTCTGCTGCTGGCCGACAACGCCCTGCGGCGTGGCGAGGTGCCCGAGCCCCGCTCCCAGCCGGCGCTCAACGCGGCCCGCTGGAACCGACTGGTGGCGGACGACCCGCGCCTGGAGGGGATGATCGTGCCCCTGCGGGACGGGCTCTCGATCGCTCGGCTCCGGCACCAGGGCGAGGGTCCGGGGTGAAACCGGATCGATCGGGGCGCCGGGGGTCGCGGGGTGGGGGGGCGTGACCCGGGTCATGCCCCCCGAGCGCTGGCGGGCCTTCCTCGCCCACGGCACTCGCACCGCCAAGCTCGCCACCACCAGAAAGGACGGCCGGCCCCACGTGGTTCCGGTGTGGTTCGTCCTCGACGGCGACGACCTGGTCTTCACCACCGGCGCCGGCACGGTCAAGGCCCGCAGCCTGCGCCGCGATCCTCGGGTCTGCCTCTGTGTCGACGACGAGACGCCGCCCTACGCGTTCGTGATGGTCGAGGGCCGGGCCACCCTCAGCCGGGATTCGGAGGCGCTGCTCCGCTACGCGACCGAGATCGGGGGCCGTTACATGGGCGCCGACCGGGCGGAGGAGTTCGGGCGGCGGAACGCGGGTCCGGGTGAGGTCCTGGTCCGGGTCACGCCCACCCGGGTGCTGGCCGAGGAGCGGATCGCCGACTGAGCCCCCCCTCGCCCCCCGCTCCCGCCGGCCGGAGCCGGGACGGGGCGTCGGAGTCGGCGAGGCTCTCTCCCAGCCGTTGCAGCACCTGCTCGGTCGTAGACCCCGGCTGGGGCGTGCAGAGGCACAGCCTGAGGCCGGGCTGGTCGTCGATGTGGTAGGTCGTGTACTCAAGTTCCAGGTCGCCCAGCTCCGGGTGGTGGAGCCGCTTCAGGCCGTCGGTCCGGCCGTGGACGTCCCGCCGCTCCCAGAAGCGGACGAACTCCGGGCTCTCGGCGCTCAGCTCCGCGATCAGCAGCCTGCAGGCGGGCTCGTCCAGATGGGAGGCGACCTCGACGCGAAACCTGGCCACCGCCCGCGCCGCCTCCATCTCCCAGTCCCGGAAGAGCCGCCGCCACTCGGGCGCCATGAACGTCGCCCAGAGGAGGTTGCGGCGCCCCTCCGGCAGCGCCTCGATCCCTAGCACCGCGTCGGCGGCGCGGTTCCAGGCCAGCAGGTCTCTCCGCCAGCCCGTGACCAGGGCCGGAAACGGCTCCCAGCGTTCGATCACCCGCCGATGGGCGGGGCGGACGGCGTCCTCTGAGATACCCGCCGGCGGCTCGTAGCCGGCGAGCCGGAACAGGTGCAGGCGCTCGACCGGTTCCAGCTGCAGCGCCCTGGCGACGCGGCAGAGGACGTCAGGGGAAGGCCGGATGTCCCTCCCCTGCTCCAACCAGGTGTACCAGGTGAGGCCCACCCCGGCCAGCTGTGCCACTTCCTCACGGCGCAGCCCGGGGGTGCGCCGTCGAAAGCCGTTGGGAAGGTCCACGTCGTCGGGGTGGAGCCGGGCGCGCCGGCTTCTGAGGAAGGCCCCCAGCTCACGCAGCCTGGTGGATTCACTACCAGTATTAATGGACATCTTGTAACAGGATAACACGGCCCACACACTGGGCAACATGAGCCGTTTCACCCCACGACGTCTCCAGCTTCCCCTCATCCTGGGCATGGTCTGGCTCACCTTCGGCTCCGCCCCGGTTGGGGCCAGGGTGGGCGTGACCCACGTGCCTCCGCTCCTCTTCGGCGGTGCCCGCTTCGCGCTCGCCGGGCTGATCCTGCTGGCCGTCCTGGCCGTCGGCCAACGGGGCCGGCTCCGGCTCAGCCGGCGCGAGCTGGCCGAGGCGGCGCTGATCGGAGCGGGCCTGGTCGGCGCCGGCCAGGGGGCCGTCAACTGGGCCTCGACCGAGCTCCTGCCCGGAGTCGTGGCCATGTTCATCGCCACCGCGCCGGTCTGTATGGCGCTGCTGGAACGGCTCCTCCTGGGCCGCCGAATCCCCCCTCTGGGCGCCGCCGGCCTGGTCATGGGCATGGCCGGTACCCTCCTGCTCGTGCTGCCGGGGGCGAGGACCAGCGTGCCGCCCGGAGCCGCCCTGGCCCTGGCCGGTGGCGTGCTGTCCTGGTCCGCGGCCTCGCTGTTCGCCGGCAGGAGCCGGATCGGGCGCCGCCCGTGGCTGCTGACCGGCCTCCAGATGCTGATCGGGGGCGGGATACAGCTCGCCGTGGGCCTGATCCTGGGCGAGCCGGCGGCCTTCCGGCCCGGTTCGGCGTTCGAGCCGGAGGTGGTGGCCTGGTTTGCCTACCTGCTGCTCGGGTCCGCCGTGCTGGGATTCGTCGGCTTCACCTGGCTGCTGGCCAACGCCAGCCCGGTGGTCGCCAACAGCCAGGCCTTCGTCGCTCCGGTGGTCGCCATCCTCCTGGGGAGGTTACTGCTGGCCGAACCGCTCACCCCACGCGCCCTGGTCGCAGCCGGCATTGGGCTCGCCGGCGTGGCCCTGCTGGTGGTCGCTCAGGCCAGGGTTCGTCCGGCGATCGAGGCGGAGCTTTCCGACGCGGCCTGAGCCATCCCGCCGCGGACCGGCCCGCCGGCCAGCCGATGGGGAAGAATCGATCTCTCGGAGCCGGGGCCCGGCCGGCCTCCTCTCAACCGCCGGAGGGGCGCGCCTCGGCCCCCTCGATCCAGACCGCGCCCGAGCGGGCGTACTCCTTCTTCCAGATCGGCACCGACTCCTTGAGCCGGTCGATCCCCCACCGGCAGGCCTCGAAGGCCTGGGCCCGGTGGGGGCAGGAGACCGAAACCACGACCGAGGCCTCGCCGATCTCCAGCCGGCCGGTGCGGTGAACCATGGCCACCCGCGCCTCGGGCCAGCGCTCGGCGATCTCGTCGGCGATGACCCGCATCTGGCGCTCGGCCATCTCCCGGTAGGCCTCGTACTCCAGGTGCGTCACCGGCTCCCCGCGGGAGTGATCGCGTACCACCCCGGTGAAGGTGCAGATGGCACCGGCTCCGGGGTGGGCGACCGCCGCCTCCAGACGGCGGGCGTCCAGCTCCCGATCCGTCACCTCGACCACCACCGCTCCGCCCGAGCCGCCGCTGACCGGCGGGATGAAGGCCACCTCGTCGCCGTCGGCCACGCGCTCCGACCAGTCGACGAAGTCCTGGTTCCGCGCCGGCCGCACCCGGCTCAGGTCGGGCTCCAGGCCGGGATGGCGCTCGCGCAGGAGCCGGTACACGTCGGCCACGGTCGCCTCGGCCAGGTCCACCGGCTCGCAGTCGGTCCCGGCCTGCTCCCGGAGCCGGGCGAACAGACGAGCCCTGATCACCGGATTCCGGCCTCGCTCAGACCCCGCCCACACGGCCGATGTTCTCGTCGAACATCGTCCGCAGCTGCCTGGCCTGACGGTCGTAGGCCTCGGGGTCGGACCAGCCGCGGCGAGGATCCAGGACCTCGCTGGGCACGTCCGGCACGGCGGCCGGGACCTGGAAGCCGAAGACCGGGTCGCGCCGGGCGGAGACGTCGTCCAGGGCGCCGTCGAGGACGGCGCGGACGATGGCCCGGGTGTGGGCGATCGAGATCCGCCGCCCGACACCGTGCGGACCGCCGACCAGGCCGGTGTTCACCATCCACACCCGGGTGCCATGCCGGCGGATGCGGTCGAGCAGCATGGCGGCATAGGTCCGGGGTGGCTCGACCAGGAAGGGCTCGGCGAAGCAGGCGCTGAAGGTGGCCTGGGGCTCGGTGACGCCCCGCTCCGTGCCCGCCACCTTGGCCGTGTAGCCGGACAGGAAGAAGAACCGCGCCTGCTCCTCGTCCAGCCGGGCCACCGGCGGCAGCACCCCGAAGGCGTCGTAGGAGAGGAAGATCACGTTGCGCGGGTGACCGGCCCGGCCGGACAGGTCGGCGGCGGGGATGAGATCGACCGGATAGGCCGCCCGGGTGTTCTCGGTCAGGCTGTCGTCGTCGTAGTCGGGCACCCGGGTGTCCGGGTCGAAGGGGACGTTCTCCAGGATGGTCCCGAAGTGGTTGGTGGCCGCGTAGATCTCCGGCTCGGCCTCCCTGGAGATGCGGATGGTCTTGGCGTAGCAGCCACCCTCGAAGTTGAAGATGCCCTCGTCGCTCCAGCCGTGCTCGTCGTCGCCGATCAGGCGCCGGGTGGGATCGGAGGAGAGGGTGGTCTTGCCGGTCCCGGAGAGCCCGAAGAAGAGGGCGACGTCCCCCCGCGGACCGACGTTGGCGGAGCAGTGCATCGGCACCACGCCGCGATCCGCCATCAGCAGGTGCAGGGCGGTGAAGACCGCTTTCTTGATCTCGCCGGCGTAGCGGGTGCCGCCGATGATGACCATCCGGCGGGCGAAGCTGAGGACGATGAACGTCCCCGTCCGCGTCCCGTCCCGGATCGGGTCCGCCTCCACGTCGGGGATGCACATGACCGTGAAACCGGGCTCGAAGACACGTCGCTCCTCGGGGGTGGGACGCAGGAACAGGTTGTAGGCGAAGAGGCTGTGCCAGGCGAGCTGGGTCACGACCCGAACCCCCAGGCGATGACGCGGGTCGGCGCAGGCGTGGACATCCTGCACGTACACCTGGTGGCTGGAGATGTAGTCGACCAGTCTGGCCAGCAGCCCGTCGAACGCCTCCGGCCCGATCGGCTGGTTGCGGCCCCACCAGATCCGGTCCTCGGAGCCGGGCTCCCGGACCAGGAACTTGTCCCGCGGAGAGCGACCGGTGTGGGTGCCGGTCGTGGCGGAGAGGGAGCCGGTCGAGACGATGGCGGCCTCTCCATTGCGGATCGCGTGCTCGTAGAGCTCCGCGGGGGACAGGTTGTGCCAGGTGCGGATGGCCTGCCCGACCCCCACATGATCGAGCACCGGCCGTTCTACCAGCTGCATGCGTGCTCCGATGATACGCTCGGCCGCCCGCCGCCCGGGCTCGGCCGCCCACCGCCGCTCCTGGTCAAGGCTCTGAACCCCTGCCATCCGGCGGCCGCGTCACGGGCGTCATCGGCCGTCGCCGGCTCAGGAGGCCCGGGCCCTGGTCCGCCGCTGCTTGCCCGAGACGTAGTCGACCAGGATGTACTCGCCCAGGCGCTCGGGCGAGACGAAGAAGGCCCGCCCCTTGTTGATCCTGGTCATCTGGTTCACGAGCTCGGTCAGGTACGGGCCCCGCTCGAGCATGAAGGTGTTGATCACGATCCGGTCCCGGGTGCAGTTCCGGACCTCGCGCAGGGTCTCCTGGATGGTGCGGAAGGTGGGCGGATAGGCGAAGAAGACCCGGCCGCCGTCCATGTGGGCCGTCGGCTCGCCGTCGGTGACCATGATGATCTGGCGGTTGCCGCGATGCCTGGCCAGCAGCGAACGGGCGACCTGGAACCCGTGCTGCATGTTGGTCCCGTACACGTAGTCGTTGAGCGTGAGGCCGGGCAAGGCCTGGGGCTTCAGCTCCACCGCGCGGTTCGAGAAGCCGACCACGTACAGCGTGTCATGGGGGAACTGGGCGCGGATCAGCGAGTCGAGGGCGATGGCCACCTTCTTGGCGGCGAGGAAGCAGCCGCGCAGGAACATCGAGCGGCTCATGTCGATCATGAGCACGGTCGAGGCCTGGGTCGAGTGCTCGGTGCGGTGGACGACGAAATCGCCGCCCTCGATCCGTACCGGGATCGCCGGGCCACCTCGCTGGATGGCGTTGAAGAGCGTCTCGTTGAGGTCGAGCAGGAAGGGATCCCCGTATTCGTAGGGCTTCAGTTCCTCACCGGGCTCGATGCCGTGGCCGGACCGGTGGAGCTGGTGCTGGCCGAAGCGCGCCTTCTTGAGCTGGTTGAAGATCTCCCGCAGCGCCCCCTGGCCGATGCGCCGCATCCCCCGGGGTGTCAGCTCCAGGCGGCGGTCGCGGCGCTCGACGTACCCCGCCTTCTCCAGCACCTCGGTCATCCGCCGCATCCGGTCCAGACGCTGCCGGGCCTCGGGTCCCAGCATCTGCTCGGCCAGGCTCCGGTCGACGTCCTCCAGACGGAAGCTGCCCCGCTCCAGCTGCGACTCCAGCCGGTCCATCTGCTGGAGACGCTCCATGAGCCGCATCGCCTCCTGGAGCCCCAGCGGCTCATCGCCGAAGAACGGGTAGCGCTCGCTCAGCTCCGAGGGCGGCATCAGTTGCTGCATCTGCGCCGCGAGCCTGGCCAACTCCATGCGCAGGGCGTCGTCCTGCAGCAGCTGGTCCATCATGCGACGCAGCTCTTCCCGTGCCTGCGGGGACAGCGACTGGAGCAGCGACTGCATCTGCGCCATCTGCCGCTGCAGGTGCTCGAGCAGCTGGTCCAGGGTCTCGATGCCGGGCGGGAACATCTGCCCGTAGCGCTGCATGAAATCCCTGAACGGAGCGGAGGTGTCCAGCCCCTGCCGACGCTGCTCCAGCAAGCGGTTCAGGTCGCGCACCATCTGGCGGATCTGGTCCAGGTCCTGCTGCGTCATGGACTGGATCGACTGCTTGAGCCCCTGGAACATCTGGCCGAGGACCTGCTGCTGCAGCTCCTGGAGCAGCTCCTCGAACTTCTGGCGCGCCTGCTCGTCCATGAACTCGTAGTTGCGCAGGGCCTGCATGCGCCCGCCCAGGTCGTCGGGCATCCGGTCGAGCTGGTTGCGCCGCTGTTTCGCGATCCGCTCCAGGAGGCGCCGGCCCTCCGGCGGCGCCTCGCGAACCTTGCGGTCGATGCCCGCCCGCTCGGTGTCGATCACGTCCTGAAGACGCTCCCGGATGGAATCGACCGTGGAGTCGAGGTCGTAGCGGGCCAGCTCTCGCTCACGCTGCTCCCGCAGCTCCCGGAGCAGCTGCTCGAGGCCCGGCATGTCGCCGCTGCCCCATCGATAGAGACGCTGGAGGGCCGCGTTCAGGTCGCCGTAGCTCATGAGGTCGTCGGAGAGGGCCTCCAGCACCTCGTCCGCGTCCAGAGCATCGAAGCCCTGCGTTCCGTCCCAGCGAGAGTAGCGATACCGCACCGGCATGGACTCCCCCCACCTTACACCGCTCCGGGCGGATGAGGGGAGGGAACTGGCTCGGCCAGAGCGGAGGCGGCGCCTAGGCGCCGCCTCCGCTCTCCGCCCGGCTAGACCTCGTCGCCGGGCCGGACGTCGATCACGGTCACGTCCGGTCCCACCAGCTCCCGGAGCCCGGCCGGGGTGCCGCTCAGGGCGGGAAAGGTCCCGAAGTGCATGGGAACGACCGTCTTCACCCCCAGCAGCTGCACGGCCTTGGCCGCCCGCCGCGGCCCCATGGTGTAGAAGTCGCCGATGGACAGGAAGGCCACCTCGGGCCGCTCCAGCTCACGGATCAGGGCCATGTCCCCGAAGACGTCGGTGTCACCCGAGAAGTAGACCTTGAAGCCGTTCTCGAACGTCACCACGTAGCCCACCGGCTCGCCGGCGTAGGCCCCGTCGGGCGTCGACGAGCTGTGCTCCGCGTGCACCATCGTGAAGGTGATCCCCTCCACCTCGACCGTGCCGCCCTTGTTGAAGCCCAGCACCGACTCCTCCGGGACCCCCTGCCGGACCAGCCAGTTCCCGACCTCCATCTGGCACAGGACCCGGGGGTGGGTGGCCCGGACGATCTCGACCACGTCGTTGACGTGGTCGAAGTGGCCGTGGGTGAGCACCATCAGGTCCAGCCGGTCGATCCGCTTCAGGTGCTCGGGCGTGGCCGGGTTGGAGGCCACCCAGCCGTCCACCAGCAGGTCCTTGCCGCCGGCCGTGCGCACCTTCCAGGTGCCGTGTCCAAGCCAGGTGAACGTGACCCGATCGTTGAGCGCCATCTCCTGTCCTCCTGAAGCTCCCCGGCACGCCGGGGAGGTGCACGGTGACGTACAACCGTAGCCGGCCGGACCGGGGCTCCGCCTCAACCGGAGCGATGCCGGTCCAGGAACCCCTGGATCAGCCGCCCGGCGATGCTGTACGGAGCGGGCCGATCCTGCGGGGCGGGCAGGCGATCGACGTGGAACCAGCGCGCCTCGCTGATCTCGCTCTCCTGCACCCGGATCTCTCCGCCCGCGTAGCGAGCGAAGAACCCGACCATCAGCTGGCTGGGGAAAGGCCAGGCCTGGCTGCCGAAGTACTCGAGCTCGTCGACCTCCACGCCGACCTCCTCTCCCACCTCCCGGTGCACCGCCTGCTCGAGCGTTTCCCCGGCCTCGACGAAACCGGCCACCAGGGCGTAGAAACCGGCCCGGAAGCCGCGGTTTCGGGCCAGGAGGACCTCCCGACCCCGGTGCACCAGCGTGATCACGGCCGGGCTGATGCGCGGAAAGTGCAGGGTCCCACAGGCGGCGCAGGCCCTGGCCATCTCCACCTCGGACAGCACCGTGGGGCCGCCGCAACGGCCGCAGAAGGCGTGGGCCAGGTACCACTCGACCATCTCCGAGGCCCGGACGACCATCTGCAGCAGCGGGCCGTCCCCCAGGCGGGCGAACAGCTCCCGGAGGCCGGCCGGGGCCAGCCCCCCGGGGATCTCGCGAGATCCGGGCCCGGTGGGGTCCTCTTCGTCCCCGGCCGGATCGAGCTCCAGGGCCACGGCCACGCAGCGCCGGCCGTCGAGCTCGCCCAGGGGGAGGACGGCGGCCGCCGGCAGGTGCTCCAACTCGGAGAGCGACGGTGGGCCGGGCACATCCGCTCCGGTGCCACCCCGCACCAGCATCCTTCCCCGGGCGAAGGCGAACGCCAGCGGGTCCTGGTCCGGGCTACCGGCTGTTGTCCCAGGCACGCGATCGGAGGAACTCGATGAAGCTCTCGACCGCCACCGGCAGGCGGCGCCGCCGCAGATGGACGATGCACCAGGGTCGGCGAATGGGGAAGCCCTCGATGTCGACCACCACCAGGCCGCCGTCCTTGCGCTCGAGCTCGATGGCGTGGCTCGACAGCACGGCCACACCCAGGCCGGCCTCGACCGCGTGCTTGATGGCGCCGTTGCTCCCCAGCTCCATGCCGACCTGCAGCCTCACCCCCGCCTGGCGGGCGGCCATCTCCACCGCCAGCCTGGTTCCCGAGCCCGGCTCTCGCATGAGGAAGCTCTCGCCCTCGAAGTCGCGGAGGGTCAGGTCCCGGCGCCCGGCCAGGCGATGGCCCCGGGGCACGACCATCACCAGCTCGTCGTCCATGAAGGGGGTGGAGATCAGGTCGGGGTCGGCGATGGGCGGGCTGAGCACCCCGAGGTCGATCATGCCCCGGCGCAGCCGTTCCTGGAGCGTTTCGCGCCCGCCGACCTCCAGCGAGACCGAGAGACCCGGGTGGCGGCGCTTGAACGCGCCCAGGGCCAGCGGGATGACGTAGATGCCGACCGTGGTGCTGCCGCCCACCCGCAGCGTTCCCCGCTCGATACCCCGCATCTGCTCCATGACCAGGGCGGCTTCGTCCAGCAGGCTGAGCGTCCGGCGGGCGTAGTCGTACAGCAGTTGCCCGGCCTCGGTCAGTCGCACCCGCTTGCCCAGGCGGTCGACCAGCGTGATCCCCAGGGCCTGCTCCAGCTCCTTCACCTGATAGGAGACGGAAGGCTGGCTGATGCTGAGCTCGTGGGCGGCGGCGCTGAAGCTGAGCTGCTCGGCCACCGCGCGGAACGTGCGCAGCTGGTGCAGGGTCAGGGTCTTCTCGAGGGTCTGGGTCTCTGCCATCGCCACCGGCAACTACCATAGGTCACGTCATGCACCCCTGGCAGGGCATTTCGCACGATCGAAGCCGTCCCCGCCCCCGTCCCGGCCGGCGCCCGTGAGCGCGGCCGAGACCGGGAGACCGGCGCCCGGCCGGTCCGCGGAGGGCTCGGACCCGCCCCGGCGGTCCATCGCGGAACGGAAGACGGAACAGCTCCGGCGCCGGCGCGCCGCCCTGGAGGGCGGCTCCGGGACGGGAGCGGGGAGTGCCCGAGGCCGGCTGGAGGCGCTCCTCGACGGGGGGAGCTTCGTCGAGCTGGACGAATTCGCGACCTCGCGCGCCGTCGACTTCGGCATGGCCGACCTCCACCTCCCCGGAGACGGCGCCATCACCGGCTTCGGGACCATCGAGGGGCGGGACGTCGCCGTCTACGCGACCGATCCCACGCTGCTGGCCGGATCGCTGGGAGAGGTGACGGCGGAGAAGATCGTCAAGGTCCAGGAGCTGGCGCTCCGCAACCGCATCCCCCTGCTGGCGGTCTACGAATCGATGGGCGCCCGGACCCAGGAGGGGGTCGCCGCCCTGGCCGGCTGCGCCGCGGTTCTGTCACGATCGGCCCGGGCCTCGGGCGTCATCCCCCAGATCGGCGTCATCGCCGGCCCCTGCGCCGGCACCGCGGCCCACGCAGCCGGCCTGGCCGACTTCGTCTTCCTCATCTCGGGGCGGGGCCGGGTGCTGGCCAGCGCCGCGGAGGCGGCGCTGGCCATCGAGGGCCGGGGGCGGAGCCCGGAGGGCAACGAGGCCGACGGTGTCCGGTCCGGCCTGGTGCACTTCGTGGTCGAGGACGAGGCCGCCTGCTGGGCACAGGTGCGGCACCTGCTCTCCTACCTGCCCTCGGGCAGCGGGGAACCGCCCCCCTTCCGGGCCACCGGCGACGACCCCGATCGGACCGATCCCACCCTCCAGGATCTGGCGCCGGGTGACCACGGCCACGACTACGACGTCCGGGAGATCGCCGGCCGGATCCTGGACGAGGGCCAGCTGCTGGAGGTCCAGCCCTGCTTCGCCCCCAACCTCCTGACCGGCCTGGGCCGGCTGGGCGGTCACGTGGTGGGGGTGGTGGCCAACCAGCCCCGGGTGCTGGGTGGAGCCCTCGACCCCGACGCCTGCGCCAAGGGGGCGCGGTTCGTCCGTTTCTGTGACGCCTTCGGCATCCCCCTCCTGACCCTGGTCGACACCCCCGGCTACGTCCCCGGCGAGGATCCCGGCCGGGCGGTCCGGGAGGGGGCCAAGCTGCTCTACGCCTACGCCGAGGCCACCGTTCCCAGGCTCACCGTCGTCACCGGGCGGCTCCACGGTGAGTCCTACGCGGCCATGTCGCCCCGGCAGATGGGCGCCGACCTGAACCTGGCCTGGCCCAGCGCCCAGATCGCGATCCGCCCCGAGGAAGCGGTCGAGGTCCTGTTCCGCCGGGAGCTGGACTCGGCCCCGGAGCCGGGGCGCCGGAGAGCCGAGCTGGCGGCCGAGTACGCGGCCCGGTTCGCCAACCCCGAGGTCGCCGCCGAGCGGGGGTACGTCGACGCCGTGATCGAGCCCCGGGAGACGCGGCGGGAGCTCACCCGGGCCCTGGCCCTCTGCCGGCGCAAGCGGGTGGAGCTGCCCGCCCGCCGGCACGGCAACGTCCCCCTCTGAGGCGGATCGCCCTCTCAGCCGCCGGCGCGGGCCGTCCCGACGGCCAGGAGGCCCATGGCGGCCAGCAACAGCGCGGCGCCGAGGGCCCGGACGGGACCGAACCGCTCGTGGAACAGCGCCAGCCCGAGCAGAGCCGCGGTCAGGGGCTCGAGCAGGCCCGTCACGGCCGCGGCCACGGCCGGGACCCGGCCCAGCCCGGCGGTGTAGAGCCAGTAGGCGCCGGCGGTCGGAACCGCGCCCAGGTACAGGAGCAGCGGCCAGCCTCGAGCCAGGACGGAGGCCGTCGCGGCCGGCTCGACGGCCAGCGCAGGGAGCAGGAGGACCGCGGCCAGGGCGAAGGTCAGGGCGGACAGGCCGAGCGGGGCGGCGTTGGCCAGGGCCCTCTTGGTCACCACGACGTAGAAGGAGTAGGCGAGCCCGGCGCCCAGGGCCAGCACGCTGCCGAGCAGGAAGCGGGCACCCCCCGCCAGGGCCGCGCTCCCGGTCAGGAGCCCGGCGCCCAGCACACCCACCGCGGTCGCGGCCAGCCGCGGCCGGGTCAACGGCTCCTGCAGAATGGCCCTGGCCAACACGATGACGAGGAGGGGGGCGGAGCAGATGGCCAGCAGCGCGGTGGCGGCCACCCCGGCCAGGGGGACCGCCGAGAAGTAGCAGACCTGGTAACCGGCCATGCACAGCCCGGCGATCACGAACCCGCTCCCGGCGGGCCGCAGGGAGGCGCCGGCGAGCCGCGCCCCGGCCGCCAGCAGGGGCGCGGCGACCAGCATGCGCACCGCGCCCACCACCGGCGGCGCGGCCATGGTGGTGACTCCGATCAGCGCGAGCGTGCTTCCGGTCGTGCCCCAGGTGACCGCAGCCGCGGCGACCGAGAGCAGCCCCGGCCACATGCTCCCATCGTGACCGCCGGCGAGAGGCGGGAGCGGGGCCGCTGCCGGTGACCGCATCTCGCGCGTCACTCCAGCGACCGGAGGTCCGGATCGTCGCCTCCCCGCGACGCCGGCGCACGGTCTCGGCCCGCCTGGTGGACGGCGTCCTCGAGCTGCGGGTGCCGGCAGCCATGCCCATCGCCGAGCGCGAGCGCTGGGCGGAGCGGATGTGGACCAGCATCGAGCGTCGTCTCCAGAGAGCACGACCGAGCGACGAGCGACTGGAAGGTCGGGCCCGGGAGCTGAACCGGCGGCTGTTCGGGGGGCGGCTGCGCTGGACCTCGGTCGCCTTCGCCGAGCAGCGCCGCCGCTGGGGATCCTGCTCGGCGGCAGGGGTGATCAGGATCTCGTCCCGGGCCGCGGGGCTCCCCGACTGGGTGCTGGACTACCTGCTCGTGCACGAGCTGGCCCACCTGCTGGAGCCCGACCACGGCCCCGGCTTCTGGGCCCTGGTCGACCGCTATCCGCTGGCGGAGCGGGCGCGGGGCTATCTCCTGGCCATCGACCACGGGATGGCGGAGGTCCTTCTCCCCGAGGGGTGAGCAGGTGTCGGCCCCGTCCGCTCCGGGTCGGGTCAGAGCGCCTCGCGCCGGGGCTGCTGCTGGCGGTGCCGCTCGAGCCACACGCCGTAGGTCCAGGCGTCGAGCGGCGGGACCTCGACCCCCCGCCCCTCGAGCGCCGAGGCCACCCGGGTCCGCTGCTCACCGCCGTGGGCGAGCACCTGGGCCAGGACCGTTCCCACGCGCACGCGGCGGCCTTCACCGCCCTCCCAGATCTCGACCAGCCGCTCGGGGTGCGGCGGCTGCTGCAGCCGCCGTTCCCACCGCTCGGCGAGGCGAAGCGCCCGGTCGTACAGGTCGTCGAGGTTGGTGAAGCGGGACCGCGGCGCGCGGGGGGCGGAGCCCTCCACCACCGCCAGGTAGAACTCCTCCATCCCCACCAGGTTGGCCAGCACGTCCTTGACCGTCCCGTGGCCACCCCGCACGGGCGTCTCCAGCATCTGGGGATCGAGCTCTTCGCAGAACTCGATGAGCCGCAGCGTGGCCCACGCGTTGTAGCGGAACTGCTCGATCAGCTGCTCGTCGCCAGAGCGGATCATCTGCTCCTACCTCCGGGTCCCGTTCCCATGTCGACCTCAACCGGAGAACGCGAGAGGAGCAGCTCTCGATCGTCGACCCGGCGAAGCGGTCATGGCAGCGGATTGTACGGACCCGGTGGCCCCGGGGCCGCCCCGAAGCGGGCGGTGCCGTTCCGAGACCGGCCGACGACCGTGAGGGAGCTCCACGAGAGTACGATCTCCTGACGTCGGCCGATGGCGCGTCTGGCGCCGGTCCGGCGGAGCTGAGTCGGCATGGCGCGGTTGCGAGACGCGGCGATCCTGATCACAGGGGCCTCCAGCGGCATCGGTGAGGCCACGGCCCTGGCCTTCGCCCGCCGCCGTGCCCGCCTGGCGCTCTGCGCCCGGCGCTTGGAGCCCCTGCGATCGGTCGCCCTGCGTTGCCACAAGGCCGGCGCCGCCGACGTGCTCGTGCGCACCGCCGACGTGGGCCACCCGGGTGAGGCCCGGGCGTTCGTGCTCGCCGCTCTCGCCGCCTTCGAGCGGGTCGACGTCCTGATCAACAACGCCGGGGTGGGCTGGCACGGCCGCTTCGAGACCATGCCCGAGGCGACGCTGACCGAGATCCTCGTCACCAACGTGCTGGGGGCCATGTGGACCACGCAGGCCGCCCTGCCGGCCATGCTGGGGGCCAGATCCGGGGTGATCGTCAACGTGGCCTCGGTGGTCGGCGTCAGGGCCATGCCGTACTCCGCCGTCTACTCGGCCAGCAAGCACGCCCTGGTCGGCTTCTCCCACGCCCTACGCGGCGAGCTGAGCGGCACCGGGGTCAAGGTGTGCACCGTCCACCCGGGGACCACGAGCACGGGGTTCTTCCGGGGACGGGAGCCGGAGGGGCTCATCGCCCAGTCCCCGCAGTGGGTGGCCAGGACCATCGTCCGCGCCGTCCGCTGGCCCCGCCGGGACGTGTACGTCCTCCCCTACCGGCTGGCCCAGGTGGCGGAGCCGCTGCTGGGCGGGCTGCTCGACCACCTGCTGGGCGAGTTCCAGCGGAGCCGGGACCCGGCCCTCCGCCGCGGCCCCGGCCAGGGGAGCTCTGGCACGAGCCGCTCCGGCGCCCGATAATCAGTCCGTCCTGCCGATGGCCGGACGGCCAACAATCCCTGGAGGCGATCGATGCAGAATCCCTCACCCGGCCGCCAGCCCGGTGGCTACCCGAACTACGGAACCCACCTCCCACCGTCCAGGGGGCGGGGCTCAGGCTACCCGCCCCGCGAGACGCCGATCGACAAGAAGACCGGGGCGCTGCTGGCGTACGCGCTGATGTGGCTGAGCGGGATCGTGCTCCTCTTCGTCGGCCGGCAGGATCCCGACGTCAGGTACCACGCGGCCCAGTCCACGGTGTTCTTCGGCGGCGTCACCGCGCTCAACGTGCTGGTGAACGTGGTCGGCAGCATCGTCCACCCGCTGGTCTGGGCGCTGGGGCTGCTCATGTTCGTGGTCAGCCTGTTCACCGTGGGGGTCTGGTTGATCTGCCTCTACCGGGCCGTCACCGGCGACGGGGCCCGCTACGAGCTGCCCTTCGTGAACGGCATCGTGACCCCGTACGCCGAACAGCTGGCGGCCATGCTCGAGTGAGGCGATCGCCGAGCTGATCGGCCGCCGGCGTCCGGTACCACAGCGCGCGTTCCCTCCCGTCGACCCCGATCGGGGTCGGCGAGCAGGGTCCAACCGAACTGGAGACGTCGTCTCGAGGGTTGCGCCACAACGCCTTTGCGAACGCGACCAGAACGATCCCGCGCTGTGGTACTAGGCGCTGACGGCCTCGGGGCGAGGGTGCACGTAGCGGCAGATGCCCGGCTGGAACTCGCGCAGGCGCAGATGCTCCATCTCGCCCTTCAGGTAGCGAGCCTTGATGGCAAGTGCTCTGGCGCCCTTCACGTTCTCGAAGGGGTAGCGGTACAGCTGCTTGTGGTCGACCAGCAGGCACAGGGCCAGCCGTTCGCCGTCGGGCTCGATGACGTGCTTGTAGCAGGGGACCGTCCGCCGAGCGATCTCCACCTTCTTGAGACCCTCGATTCGGCCCAGGAGGACATCGACAGGGGAGCGCATCTCCTGCATCCTAGCCGATGCCCGCCGGCCGGATGGCCCGGACGGCTCAGAGGAAGCTCAGCTGGCGCGGCACGGCCGGGCGGTCGTGGTCACGGCGTCCCGTCATCCCCAGACGCGACGCCGCCCGCGTCACCTCCCGGTGGACGGGGAGCGTCCGCTCCGGCGGGAGGTAGACCCGGTTGCGGTACTCCTGGAGGTACCGGGGAAGCAAATCCGGCCAGTGTCGGGCCAGCGTCTCCAGGAAGTGCTGCCGGGTGCCGTCGCGCAGGTGGAGCATCCCGGCCCAGACCTGGCTGGCCCCGGCGTCCCGGGCGGCCTTGACCACCGCCTCCAGTTGCTCGGGGCGGTCGCTGAGCCCGGGCAGGATGGGCGCCATCGCCACCGCCACCTCGATGCCCGCCTCCGTTAGCCGCCCCACCGCCCGCAGACGCTGCTCGGGATGGGCCGTGCCGGGCTCGGTTCGGCGCCAGACCTCGCCGTCCAGGGTGGGAATGCTGAAGGAGACGGTCAGCCCGGCACGGCGGGAGAGGTCGACCAGCACGTCCACGTCCCGGACGATCATCGGGCCTCGGGTGATCAGGCTCACCGGGGTGGCAAAGTCGGCGAAGGCCTCGAGGCAGGCGCGGGTGAGCCGGTAGCGGCCTTCGGCCGGCTGGTAGGGATCGGTTGCGGCCCCCACCACCACCAGCTCACGTCGCCAGCCGGGCCGCGCCAGCTCTCCGCGCAGCACCTGGGCGACGTTCGTCTTCACCCGGACGGCGCGCCCGTAGCGGGCGTCGAAGGGACGGTCGGCGCGCTTCTCGTAGGCGCGGACGTAGCAGAAGGCGCAGCGATGCTCGCACCCCATGTAGGGGTTCAGCGACCAGCGGAAGGCCATGCCTCGGACCGGGTTGAGCGCCGACTTACAGGGCTGCTCCAGGTACTCGACCGGCGGTCGTCGCGGCTCGATGGGGGCCATCGCCCGGCATTATAGAACATTTGTTCGAAGAGCGACGCGACCGCCTCCTCAGCAGCCGGTAAAGGCGAGCGGTCCTCGGGTGGCTACGACCTCGCCGGCGCCGGCCGTACCGAGGAGGAGGGGCAGAAGTCGTTGAGGACGCACTCCTCGCACCGCGGCCGACGTGCGACGCAGATCCGGCGTCCGTGCAGGATGAGCCGCAGCGAGAGCCCTGTCCACTCCCGCGCCGGCACCATCCGCGTCACCTGGGCCTCGATCTCCTCCGGGTCGGTGGTGGCCACCAGGCCCAGCCGGTTGGACAGCCTGATCACGTGGGTGTCCACGGCGAACCCGGGCACGTCGAAGCCGACGCCGAGGATCACGTTCGCAGTCTTGCGGCCGACGCCGGGCAGGGTCAGCAGGTCGTCCATCCGGGGCGGGACCTCGCCTCCGAAGCGCTCGACCAGGGCTCCGGCGACGGCGATGATGGTGCGCGCCTTGGCGCGGTAGAAGCCGGTGGGCCTGATGATGCGCTCCACCTCGGCCGGGTCGGCGACCGCCAGGTCGGCCGCGGTCGGATAGCGGGCGAACAGCTCGGGGGTCACCTGGTTGACCGAGCGATCGGTGGTCTGAGCGGAGAGGATGGTGGCGATGGTCAGCTCGAAGGGATTGCGATGGTCCAGCTCGCAGGCGGCGGGGTACACCCGGGCCAGGCGCTCCACCGTGAGCTCCGCCCGCCGTCGGGCGCCGCGCGGCGCCGCCGCCGGGCGGGCCCGGGCGCGGGCGCCGCTGGCGCTCCGGGGCGCCGAGGTCTTAGCCACCGGAGCCCATGAGCCTCCGGGCCACGGCCGCGATCCTCGCCCCCTCCGCGCGATCGCCCAATCGGGCGGCGGCCGCCCGCATCACGGCGCCGAAGTCACGTGCGCCCCCAGGCCTCACCTCCTCGATCACGGCCCGCACCTCGCGCTCCAGCTCGTCCTCGTCGAGCTGGGGCGGCAGGTAGGCGCGCAGCACCTCGGCCTCGGCCCGCTCCCGGTCGGCCGCATCTCCCCGGCCGCCCCGGGTGTACGCCTGCGCCGCCTCCTCGCGTCGTTTGATCTCTCGCCGCACGACCGCGGTCACGAGCCGGTCATCGGCCACGCCGCCGGCACCCGGCTCCTTCGCGGCCTTCACCGCCTCCGCCTTGAGCAACCCCAGCACGGAGAGCCGCACGGGATCGCGGGCCTTCCGCGCCTCGACCAGCTCACGCTCGATCCGCTCGAAGAGGCTCACGGTCGGATGCCTCAGGCCGCCACCGCCAGCCGCCCTTCCACGCGCTCGATCAGCGCATCCCCCGACCAGGGCGCCTCTCCCACCCCGGCCACCATGTCCTCGGCCTCGGGCAGCCAGCCCTCGAGCCACCGCTGGCGCAGCCACTGTCCGGCCTCCCGGGTCCTCCACCAGTGCGGCCCGTACTCGCGGCGCAACCAGCGTTCCAGGGCGGCCTCGGCCAGCCAGGCCCGTAGGTAGTCCGCCGAGTAGAAGCCCGGGTCCCGGTCGAACTGCCAGGCGCGGGGATCGTAGCGGAAGCCGGTGGCGGCGTCGCAGGCCCCGGTGAACACCCGGCGGCCGCGGACCGGGTCCAGGGGATCGCCGGCATACAGCTCGAGCTCGGCGTTGAACTTCCCCACGTAGCGCATGAACAGCATCAGGTCGACCCCGGCGAGGTCGACCGCGATCTGCTCCGCCCGGTGCTCGTCCACCCCGGTCGCCTCCGCGATCCACACCGGGTCGTGCCCGATCCGCTCGAACAGGAACGACCACAGCTCCGCGTACGCCATCGAGCGCCCGACGTTGGCCAGCGGCCAGCCGATGGCGGGATCGGTGAGGCCGAAGTGCAGGGCGTGTCCCGCCTCGTGCAGGAAGGACGAGTAATCGGCGTTGCCGCCGCCGGGACGGGTCAGCAGGTGGACCTCACGGCCCGCCTCCGGCACCCAGACCGACGCCCGGGGGTTCTTGGCCGGACGGTCCTCGAGGTCCAGATGGATGGTGGAAGCGGTGAACAGCTCGAGCCCCAGACGTTCGAAGGTGCGCCGCATGGCCGGCTCGAACCCCTCTCGGGTGAACACGGCGTCGTGCTCGGGCAGTCCCCGGATGAAGCCCATGTGGGCCTGCGGGCATTCGCCGTAGGCACGACCGCAGCGCTCCATGCGGGGCTCGACCCAGGCACGGTAACGGGCCCGCAGCCGCTCGGCGACCCTCACCAGCTCGGTCTGCAGCCGTCCGTAGTCGACCTCCTTCAGGGCTTCGTAGAAGTCGGTGTAGCAGTCGTAGCCGAAGCCGCGGACCACGTCGAGCACGGCCGCCTGGAGCTCGAACTGGAGCTCGTCGGCCGCCTCCATCACGGCGCCGACGCCCTCGCCCAGCGCCTCCCGCCGCCCCGGATCGGGCTCCCTCAACAGCTGGGCCTGAGCGGTGAAGAAGGGGATCTCCTCGCCTCCGTCCACGCGCACCGTGGCGCCGGCGTAGAAGGTGACCAGGCGGTCCTGCTGGGGGGCGGTGCGACGCTCGATGATGCCCTGCGCGATCGCGGCCCGCACCCGCCGTCCGGCCTCGTCCGTGGGCTCCCGGACGACGTCCAGCGCCTGGTCGGAGTACAGCCAGGCGTAGCGCTCGATGATGCTCGCGGTGTCCTGCTGGGCCTTGAGGCCGGCACGGACCATTCGGCCCTCGTTCTGGAGTTCGTACGTCGAATCTCTCAGGGCCTGAACGATTTCGTCGTAGGTCATGAACCACCAATCATAAGATTCGGCTCCGGTTCTCAGAGGACCTTTCGGGACGAGCCGGCCCCGGTCGAGAGCGGATGGCCGTGGCCGGTCAGGGCGGCAGGGGGTGGTCGGGCCCGGGGAGGACGCCGGGCGGCTCAGGCCACGGCGTCGAAGCGTTCCAGGATCTCGTAGGTGGTGCTGCGCTGGGCGGGGACCCGGCCGATCGACCTGATCGTGGCCCGCATCTGCTCCGGGGTGACCTCCTGGCCGTGGGACGCACCCGCCGCACGCGAGATCGACTCGTTCATGAGCGTGCCGCCGAGATCGTTCGCCCCCGCGTCCAGGATCAGCCGGCAGCCGTCCAGTCCGCATTTCACCCAGCTCACCTGGATGTTGTCGATGGCGCCGCGGAGCGCCAGCCGGGCCACCGCGTGCATCTTCACCACCTCCTCCCAGGTCGGCCCCTTGCGCGAGCGCCCCTTGCGGTAGATGGGCGCTTCCATGTGCACGAAGGGCAAGGGCACCAACTCGGTGAAGCCGCCGGTCTCCTCCTGGATGTCGCGGAGCACCATCAGGTGACGGGCCCAGTTCTCGGGGCCGTCGATGGACCCGAACATGATCGTGCTGGTGGTCTTCAGCCCCTGCCGATGGGCCTCCTTGATCACCTCCGCCCACTGAGCGGTCGTGATCTTGTCCGGACACAGGTAGCGCCGGACGCGGTCGTCCAGGATCTCGGCCGCGGTGCCGGGAAGCGTGCCCAGGCCGGCCTCCCGCAGCAGCCGGAGCTGCTCGGCCACGGTTCGGCCCGCGGTCTCGGCCCCCTGGTAGACCTCCAGCGGCGAGTAGGCGTGGATGTGGAGCTGCGGTAGCTCCGCCTTGATGGCACGGAGCAGCTCGATGTAGAAGTCGCCGGTGAAGCTGGGATGGATGCCCCCCTGCATGCAGACCTCGGTGGCGCCCCTGGCCACCGCCTCGTGGCAGCGGTCCACCACCTCGCGGATCGAGAGCAGCTCCGGCCGGCCGCGCAGGTTCTCCGACAGCTTGCCCTTGCTGAAGGCACAGAACTGGCAGCGGAAGTAGCAGATGTTCGTGTAATTGATGTTGCGGGTGATGACGTAGGTCACGACCTCGCCGCTGACCCGGCGCCGCACCTCGTCGGCCAGTCGCGCGATCGCCGCCACCTCTTCGCCGCGGGCCGTGAAGAGGTCGGCGACCTCGCGCTCCTCCAGCCGCTCGCCCAGCTCGGCCCGACGCAGCGCGGCCGCGATCTCGGGTCGGATCGGGCTCGGGGCGTAGGTGGCGGGAGGGCACAGCCGGTCGGCCGGCCACCAATGCCCGGTCCGGGCCAGTCCTTCGCCGTCGGCCGCGGCCAGGACGTGGCGCAGGACCTCGGGCGCCAGCCAGCGCTGGGCCTGCTCGAAGTCCCGGATGTACTCGGGATACACGCAGAGCCGGGCCGCCAGCTGGGAGCCGCTGGCGCGGGTGGCGGCCTCCAGGAAGCGCACCTGCGGCCAGGGGGCCTCCGGGTTGACGTAGTCCATGGTCACCGGCGACACCCCGCCCCAGTCGTTGATGCCGGCCCGGGCCAGCAGGGAGTAATCGCCGGGGGCCAGGTTGGGGGGAGCCTGCACGTTGGGGCCGGGCCCGCAGGCGAGACGGGTCACGGCCACTGCCCTCAGCACCTCCTCCATGGAGGGTTCGGGTGCGTCGGCCATGCGGGTGCCGGGCTTGGCCCGGAAGTTCTGGACGATGACCTCCTGCACGTGCTCCTGGAGGGCGAGCTCGGCCACCTGCGCCAGCGTCTCCGCTCGCTCCCGCAGCGTCTCCCCGATGCCGATCAGGACGCCGGTGGTGAAGGGCACGTTCAGCTCGCCGGCCCAGGCGATGGTCTGCAGCCGACGCTCCGGCCGCTTGTCGGGGCTGGCCCAGTGCGCCTGGCCACGCTGCAGCAGCCGGGGTGAGAGTTGCTCCAGCATCAGCCCGGCGCTGGCGCTCACCTGCCGCAGCAGCGCCAGCTCGTCCCGGCCGAGCACGCCCGGGTTGACGTGGGGGATGAGACCGGTCTCGCGCATCACCCGTCCGGCCAGGTGGGCCAGGTACTGCACCGTGGTCTCGAAGCCCATCGCCCGAAGCTCGTCGCGCGCCACCCGGTACCGACGCTCCGGCCTGTCGCCGAGGGTGAAGAGCGCCTCCCGGCAGCCGGTCTGAGCGGCGGCCCGGGCCAGGGCCAGCACCTCCTCCTCGGTCATGAACGCCCGGGCCCCCCGGCGCGGGGGCCTGGCGAAGGTGCAGTACCCGCAGTTGTCGCGGCAGAGCTGGGTCAGGGGCAGGAAGACCTTGGGCGAGTAGGTGATGCGATGCCCGTGCCCCTCGAGACGTACACGGTGGGCCGCCTCCAACAGGGGCTCCAGAGGCTGCTCGGGAGCCAGCAGACGGGCCAGGTATTCGGGGTCACGTCCGGAGGCCAGCCGGATCAGGTCGTTCACCGCGTCTACCCCCCTCCATTCCTCCAGAACCGCAGGATCGCCGCTGCCAGCCGGCGGGCGGCTTGGTCGTCGGGCATGACCGTGTCGGTGATCAGCACCCGGTACCCCAGGGACGCGATCGCCGGGGCACGCGCCGAGTCCACCTCGTCAACGACGAACCAGCCCGCCAGCGCGCGATATTCCTCCGCCACCCGCTCCGGGCTCGCCTCGCCCCGGAGCACCCGCATCATCTCCGCCGTCGGCCCCTTGAGGGCCCGTCCACCCACGATCGGGCTGACCGCCAGGGTTCGCTCCCGACGCAGGTGGCGGCCCAGCAGGGCCGTGATCGGGCCGATGCTGACCAGGGGGTTGGAGGGGCCGATCACGACCAGCTCGGCCGACTCCACCGCGGCCACGGCCTCCGGCGTCGGTCGGGCCGCCTCGATGCCCTGGAGGTCCAGCGAGCGAAGCCCGGGCGCCAGTCGCTCGCGCACGTAGTACTCCTGGAAGCCGAGCCTGCCGGCGTCGGTGTCGAAGCAGGTCCGCACCTCGTCGTCCGACATCGGCAGCACCCGCGTCGCCAGGCCGAGCCGGCGGCCCAGCTCCAGGGCCGTCTCGGTGAGGCGGGCGCCGCCGCGCAGCATGGCCGTACGCAGCAGGTGGAAGGCCAGATCCCGGTCGCCGAGCCAGAACCAGTCCTCCTCGCCCAGCTCGGCCATCTGGCGGTGCAGGTTGAAGGTGTCGCCCGCCACCCCGAAGCCGGCCTCCTGGTTGAAGATGCCCGCCAGGCGGTAGAGCACGGCATCCACGTCCGGGCAGATCCTGAGGCCCCAGAGGTCGAGGTCGTCGGCCGTGTTGGCGACCACGCTCAGCCCGCCCGGGGGCAGCTCCTGCTGGAGCCCGACCGCGAGCTTGGCGGCGCCGGTGCCGCCGGCCAGCAACGTCACCCGCACCCGCCCATCATGCGGCGCCGCGGCCTCTGCCGGCCAGGTCCACCTGGCCCGCTCAGTCCACGTCCGGGGCGGGCAGGATCCGAAGCCGTCGCTGGGGCTCCTTTCCGGTGCTCCGCGCCACCAGCTCGTGCTCGGAGACCAGCTGGTGCTGCAGACGCCGCACGTACGCGTTCTGGGGCGAGACCTCCTGCGGCCGGAGGGTGGCCTTCACCCGCTGAATCGCCTCCATGGCCTCGTCCAGCGCCCGCTGCACGGCCGGGTCGGGATGCTCGTCGGGATAGATGCGGGACAGCGCCTCTTTCACCTGCGCCACCGAGTTGCTCTTCAGGATCTGCACCGGGATGCCGCCGCTCTCGGCCTGGCGCAGGATGTCGGGCCGCCGCCGGTAGTAGCTCTTGAGCGTCAGCACGAGGTCGGCGCCGTCCAGGTTGCCGAGCACGCGCACCGGCAGCTCCAGCTCCCGAATCGACTGCTCCAGGTAGGAGCGCGACACCCCGTAGGGGAAGATGGCGCGCGGCCGGCGGCCGAGCGACCGCCCGTTGTGGGAGTGGGAGCCGCCCTCGGCGGGGCGGGCGGCGGCCCCGGCGTCGCCCCGGGGACCGACGGCCCTGATCGCGTTGTCGACGTTGGAGATGATGCGACCCTCGCGCGTGCGAACGCGCAGCCGCGGGCTGGGCAGGCTGCCCCGGAGGGCGGCATCGACCACCTCGGCTAAGGGCTCGTGGATGGCCACCCGATCGCGGTCCTGGATCTCGATCAGCACGTCGAAGGTGGGTGGCGCCTTTCGCTCCAGGACGGTCTTCTGCGTCCCCCGGCGGCGCGCCTCCTCGTCCGACAGGGTGACGCTCTGGATGCCGCCCAGCAGGTCGTTGAGGGTCGGGTTGACGAGCAGGTTCTCCAGGGTCTGGCCGTGGGCGGTGGCGATCAGCTGGACGCCCCGCTCGGCGATCGTCCTGGCCGCCGCCGCCTCCAGCTCGGTCCCGATCTCGTCGATGACGATGACCTCGGGCATGTGGTTCTCGACCGCCTCGATCATCACCGAGTGCTGGAGGAGGGGCGTCCGCACCTGCATGCGACGGGCCCGACCGATCCCCGGATGGGGGATGTCGCCGTCTCCGCCGATCTCGTTCGAGGTGTCGACGATCACCACCCGCTTGCGCTGCTCGTCGGCCAGCAGCCGCGCGCTCTCGCGCAGCATGGTGGTCTTCCCGATCCCGGGCCGCCCCAGGAGCAGCACGCTCTTGCCGCTCTCGACGATGTCGCGGAAGATCTCGGCCGTGCCCGTCACGGCCCGGCCCACCCGGCAGGTGAGGCCGACGATGCGACCGCGGCGGTTGCGAATGGCCGAGATCCGGTGGAGCGTCCGCTCGATACCGGCCCGGTTGTCGTCGCCGAACTCGCCGACCCGGCCGGCCACGTACTCCAGGTCGGCCTCCGTCACCGGCTGCCGGCTGAGCAGCACCTCCCGCCCCGGCACCCGGGCCTCCGGCTCCCGGCCGAGGTCGAGCACGATCTCCAGGAGCTCACGCGGATCGATCCGCTCGTGCAACGCCTCGTACAGATGGAGCGGCAGCGCCTGGGCGAGCTGCTCGATCTCGTCGTCCCAAACCGTTGCCGAGACTGCTGATGACAGCTGGCTCTGCATTGCTTGCCTCAACCAAACGAAGGCACCAGGCCCTTCTCGGGGAGCGGAGCCCCGACGGCCAGCTCCCGCACCAGGAGGGCCTGGATGAGGAGGAGCGAGAAACCACGCCCGCGCAGGGCGTCGATCACGTGGGCGTCGTAGTGCCGAAGGCTGCACCACGCCGCCTGGCAGTCGCTGGCCACGATGGCGTGGTCGACCAGCTCGTCCGCGAGCCCCCGTTCCGGCAAGGCCATGAACGAGAGCGTGTGCGGCCGGGCCTGGGATCCCTTCTGCACCCGACACCAGCCGACGATCTCTACACGGTCGATCACCTCCTGCTGGCCGGGCGCCGATCGCGACGACCGCCACTCGCGAAAGGTGGGTGCCTCCAGGTGGGCGACCCCCCAGGGCGTGACCTTGCGATACAGGTGGTACAGTCGCCGCTGGTCCCGGTTTCGGTAGGGTCGGAGGCCGGGCGGGACGGCGGTCGAGCGGGGTCGGGGCGCCTCGGCGTAGAGCACGGACTCGGTGGCGTACTGGCGGAAGCCCTGGAACCGGAAGATGTCCATCAAGGGCTCGTCGAGGGGCAGCCTGACGAACAGTCGGCTGACGCCGCGCTGCACCGCCTGATCGCAGAGGCACTGGATGAGCGACGGGGCCACGCGCTCCGCTTCGACGCCCTCGGCCACGCACAGGTTCAACACCTGGAGACTGGTCACCTTGGAGGGCAGGCTGACGGTCAGCGGATGCCCCGAGGCCTGCACGAACCCGATCACCCTGCCGTCCTCTTCGGCGACGTAGATCAGCGTCTCCTGGGTCAGGGGCAGCAGCGCCGACAGGGTGTGGCTGACGAGCCCCCACAGCCGGGCGGGAGGTGGGACGGCGGAGAACCCGGCCTCGGCCTCGCGGTAGATCTGCTCGATCCTGACCAGGTCCCGGAGCGAGGCCGAGCGAAGTCTCAAGTCCTTCGCGCCCCCTCCACGAGGCGTAAGAACTGCCCGTGCAGGCGCAGGTCGCCGCTGAGTTCGGGGTGGAAGGCGAGGCCGACCGCCCGACCCTGTCGCACCGCCACCGGGCGGCCGTCGAGGCGCGCCAATACCTCGGCTCCTCCCACCTCCTCCACCACCGGCGCCCGGATGAAGACGCCGTGGAAGGGCGTGTCCAGGCCGGCCACCTCCAGCTCGGCCTCGAAGCTGTCCACCTGGCGACCGTAGCCGTTGCGGCGGACCACGACGTCGAGGACGCCGAAGCCGACCTGACCGGGCAGGCCGTCCGTGATCCGGCGCGCGAGCAGGATCATGCCCGCGCAGGTGCCCAGGGTGGGGAGGCCACCGGTGACGGCCTCACGCACCGGCTCCAGCAGCCCCATGCGCTCCATGAGCATGGTCATGGTGGTGCTCTCCCCGCCGGGGATGACCAGGCCCTCCAGCCCCTCCAGCTCGCCCGGCAGTCGAACCAGCCGGGTCCGCGCGCCGCAGGCCTCCAGCGCCCGCACGTGCTCGCGGAACGCCCCCTGGAGGGCGAGCACACCCACCACGGGACCCTGCCCACCACGGCCGGCCGCCTCGTCGGCGAACGCCTCCGGCCGCGCGGTCCGGGAAGCCAGGCTACCCGGGGCCACGGCCATGGACCTCACCAGCCGCGGCCGGCGAGCAGCTCCTCCTGCGGGATGGACCTGATGTCCAGCCCGCGCATCGGCTGGCCCAGGCCGGCCGACACCTCGGCCAGGATCTCCGGCTTGTCGTAGTACGTGGTCGCGGCCACGATCGCCTTGGCCCGCTCGAGTGGCGCCTCCGACTTGAAGATACCCGAGCCGACGAAGATCCCGTCCGCGCCCAGCTGCATCATCCAGGCGGCATCGGCGGGCGTGGCGATGCCGCCGGCCACGAACGTGACCACGGGCAGGCGCCCCAGGCGCTGCACCTCGGCCAGCAGCTCGACCGGCGCACCGATCTCCTTGGCCTCGTGCACCAGCTCGGCGTGGCTCATGCCCTGGAGACGGCGAATGCCCCGGTTGAGCGCCCGCAGGTGCCGGGTGGCCTCGACGATGTTGCCGGTGCCGGCCTCGCCCTTGGTGCGGATCATGGCCGCCCCCTCGGCGATGCGCCGCAGCGCCTCGCCCAGGTCCCGGCAGCCGCAGACGAAGGGAACGGTGAACGCCCACTTGTCGATGTGGCACTCCTCGTCCGCCGGCGTCAGGACCTCGGACTCGTCGACGTAGTCCACGCCGATCGCCTGGAGGATCTGGGCCTCCACCGTGTGCCCGATGCGGCACTTGGCCATGACCGGGATGGTGACCGCCTCCATGATGGACTTCACCAGGGCGGGATCCGACATGCGGGCTACCCCGCCCTCCTTGCGGATGTCGGCGGGCACTCGCTCCAGCGCCATCACGGCGCAGGCCCCGGCCTGCTCGGCGATCCGGGCATGCTCCGGCGTGACCACGTCCATGATCACGCCGCCCTTGAGCATCTCGGCGTGACCCGACTTGACCCGGAACGTACCCTTGGCCACCGTCTGGCCGTCCGTCTCTGCCATCGATCCTTGATTCTACTGGCGGATCGGGCGGAACCGGCGCCCGGCCCCGGCGCCATCCCCCGCGACTCGAGCATGCTTTTCCCGATGGAACGGATCCTCGACGGGCTCCGGGTGCTGGAGGTCTCCGCCTTCGTCGCCGCTCCCCTCGGGGGGGCCACCCTCGCCGCCATGGGGGCGGAGGTGACCAGGGTCGACCCCCTGGAGGGCGGCGTCGACCTCGGGCGCTGGCCCCTCCACCGGGGCCGCAGCCTCTACTGGCAGGGCCTCAACCGGGGCAAGCGGTCGGTGACGCTCGACCTCCGCTCCGCCCGGGGTCGTGCCCTCGTGACCCGTCTGGCGGTCGAGATGGGAACCGTCCTCACCAACCTGCCACCCCGGGACCCCCTGAGCTACCCGCGGTTGCGCGAGCGACGCCCCGACCTGATCATGGTGTCGATCGGCGGCCGGGCCGACGGCCGGCCGGCGGTCGACTACACGGTGAACGCCGGCCTGGGCTTCCCCTGGATCACGGGGCCCGAAGGCCACGATCGGCCCGTGAACCACGTGCTGCCCGCCTGGGACGTGGCCACCGGGTACCTGGCCACGGCCGGGCTCCTGGCCGCCGAGCGACGCCGCATCCTGACCGGCCGTGGGGGCCTGGTCCGGCTCAGCCTCGAGGAGGTCGCGCTGGTGGTGGCCGGCCACCTCGGCCTGTTGGACGAGGCCCGGCTGATCGAGGAACCCAGGGGCCGATTCGGCAACCACCTGTACGGGACCTTCGGCCGCGATTTTCGGACCGGCGACGGCCGCTACGTGATCGTGCTCGCCCTCACCCCCCGACAGTGGCACAGCCTCGCGCAGGCGACCGGCCTCCCCTTCGACCACATCCGGGCCGACCTCACCGACGAAGGTGAGCGGTGGCGACATCGCCACGAGATCTGCGAGTTGCTCGAGCCCTGGATCGGCGGGCGGACGCTGGCCGAGGTCGCGACCGCTTTCGAGGTCCACGGGGTGCTCTGGGGCCCGTACCGAACCTTCAAGGAGGTCGTGGCCGAGATCGACCGCGAGCCCGCCGTGGCGCTCGACTTCGGCGGCGAGCGCCCACCGGCGGAGCCCGGCCCGCGGCCGGGCGAGCACACCGAGGAGGTGCTCCGCGAGCTGGGGGAGGACGTCGAGGAGCTGCGGGCCGCCGGCGTGATCGCGTAGGGCGACCGGTCGACCGGCCCCCGGCCCGTGGCCGGTACGGGACGACCTGGCGTCTCCTCCCGGCACCGTTCCCACGGGCGCTCGTCGAGCAGGTCGGCCACCCGGACACCAAGGGCGTGGGCCAGCCTGCCGAGGTCGGACAGCCGGAGATCGACCGCGCCTCGCTCGACCTCGATCATCCAGCGTTCTGAGCGACCTACGAGATGGGCCAGCACCGCCTGACTGAGGCCGCGGCGGAGCCGCAGACCGCGGATGCGTCCACCGATCCGTGCCGCCATGGTCCGACCGCATGGTGGCCGACCGGGGCGGACGGGGAACGGACGGTGGCGTCGCCCGGCGCGTGCCTACGAGATGGCGGTCCCGGCGAAGTGGCAGGCGACCAGGTGGCCCGGCTCCTTCTCCTCCAGCGGGGGCTCGACCTCGCCGCACACCTCCCGGGCGATGGGACAGCGGGTGCGGAACCGGCAGCCCGAGGGGGGGCTGATGGGGCTGGGGACGTCCCCGCTGAGCACGATACGGTGTCGCTTCCTCCCCGGGATCGGCTCGGGGATGGCGGAGAGCAGGGCGACCGTGTAGGGGTGCAGCGGACGGCGGTACAGCTCTTGGGCCGGTGCCGTCTCCACCACCTTGCCCAGGTACATGACCGCGATCCGGTCCGAGATGTAGCCGACCACGGCCAGGTCGTGGGCGATGAACAGGTAGGTCAGCTCCAGCTCGCGCTTCAGCTCCACGAGCAGGTTCAACACCTGGGACTGGATCGACACGTCCAGCGCCGAGACCGGCTCGTCCGCGATCACGAGCCGCGGCCGCAGGACCAGCGCCCGGGCGATGCCGAT
>Ga0209810_1000742_pt1 | contig 62458 bp, 69 predicted proteins | sample Coa_R1_7_FD_187159 | JGI IMG/M metagenome (GOLD analysis project Ga0209810, IMG submission 187159) | Surface soil microbial communities from Centralia Pennsylvania, which are recovering from an underground coalmine fire - Coalmine... | ecosystem: Environmental > Terrestrial > Soil > Unclassified... | reverse complement strand
CCGGAGCCGAAGTCGTGGACGAACCCGAAGACGACGTCGTCCATCGTCTCGCCGTCGGCGACCGCGATCGAGACGGCGAAGAAGGGAATGCCGCGCTTGGCGTTGAGCGAGCCGTCGATCGGGTCGACCACCAGGAGAGGCGTCGCCGCCCCGATGCGGCCGACCTCTTCGGAGACGACGGCTCCCGCAGCCTCCCGGAACCGCGCGAGGATCGCCTTCTCCGCGGCGCGATCGATCGCCGTCGTCTCGTCGCCGCCCTCGCCCGCGCCGACGACCGGTTCGCGCTCGGCCCGCGTGGGCAGACGCTCGAGCACGGCATCGACGTCCGCCGCGGCCGAGCGGCAGAGCTCGAGCCAGTCAGTCAAGCGGGAAGAGGAGCAGCCCGGAGGTGAGCTTCGGGTAGAAGAACGTGCTCTTCTGCGGCATCACCTCGCCGCGCCGCGCAACCTCCCAGACGTCGTCGATCCGCGTCGGGCGCAGGAGGAATGCGGCCTCGGCCTCACCGCGGTCGACCGTGGCCACCGCTTCTTCGCGGTGCGGCGTGTACGAGACGCCGCTCGGCGCGAAGCGGTCGACGACTTCCGGATCGAGGAACCCCTCCCCGGCGAGCAGCTCGTAGCGACCCGCGCGATAGATCACCGGCCCGGGCAGGTGCGCTCGGGGCGGATCGATCGGAGTTCCGGAGGCATTGCCTGCCGCCTGCGCGACCCGATGGGTCGGGAAGATCGTCAGCCCCTCCTGGCCGGTCGGGACGATCACGGCGAGCAGCCAGGCCGACGCCTCGGTCCCGTCCTCGTCGTGGAAGGCGAGCGCGGTCTCGTAACGATGGTGACCGTCGGCGATCAGGAGCTGCGCGTCGGCGAGCTCCTCCACGAGCGCGTCCGTGAACTCGGGGTCGAGCCGCCACAGCCGAGACACGACGCCGCCTTCAGCCACCGCGAGCTCCGGCTCGTCGAGCCCGCCGAGCTCGATCGTCCCGTCCCAGAGGAAGAAGAGCGGCTCGAGCTGCGTGCGCGTGGCGCGCAGCAGGCGCAGACGGCCTTCCTTCGGCCCGGCATGCGTGCGCTCGTGGGGCAGGACGACGCGGTTCTCGTACGGCTCGAGCCGGAGTGCCGCAACAAGGCCCTCGCGACTCCGCGCGACGCCGTCGGGCCCGACGTACTCCTGCGCGAGCCACCAGCAGGCCGGCTCGGGATCGCTGACGAGGGCTCCGCGCTCGCGCCACTCGGCGAGGCTTGCCGCCGCCTCGTCCTCGGAGTCGGGCAGCGTCAGGTGGACGACGTTGTACGGGCTTCGTCCGCGGAGCTCTGCTCGCTCCGCCGGGCCAATGACGTCGTACGGAGGCGCGACCAGCGATTCGAGGTCTCCCGCGACAGCCGGGTCGTAGCGGAGCGCGCGGAACGGCCGTACGACTGCCACGGCACTGACCGTACCAACCGAGCCGTTTCGCTACCGGCTCGGCGGCTCGTCCGCGCAACGACGGGCGCACCCTGGATCCAGGCGCGGCGGCTCTGCCGTACCAGCTCTGCGGCGACCGCCGCGAGGAGCCATGCCCCGACGGCGAGCAGCCCGACCGCCACCACGAGCACGCGCTTCAGGAGGCGGCCGCTCGAGTGCAGGAGCGGGCTCAGGTTCGGCTTGCGGCTGCGGGCCATGCGGCGACGGTGTCGTCGCCGGCCGACCACGAGCAGCCGCTCCGAGGGAACGACGGCGACGACGGCCGAGGCGGGGACGCGCCGCACGCGGCGACTCCTCGTCCGCACCTCGAGCAGAGACGGATCATGTGGGTCTCCGTCCGAGAAGATCCCCTCGACCCTGCCGCGCCCGCCGCCTGCGAGGGAGAAACCGACGCAGTTGGCGAGCCAGTAACGGGTGACCGGGCTCGCTGCATCGAACCGCCGGCTCTGGCGCAAGGCAACCGCCATCGACGCACCGGTCCCCGGTACCTCGCCATGCGAAACTCTCGCGGTGACCGCGATCGCGGAGCTCGAGGAAAACCGCACCGTGGAGGGCGTCTACGCGGTCGCGCGAAAGGAGCGGCTACGGACGCGCAACGGCTCGAGCTATCTCGCGCTCGAGCTCGTCGACTCGAGCGGCAGGATCGGAGCGCGCGTCTGGAGCGACGTCGATCTCCTCGACCGGCGGTTCGAGGCCGGCGACGCGGTGCACGTCCTCGGCCGCGTCGAACGGTTTCGTGACGAGCTCCAGCTCGAGGTGCGTACGCTCGAGCCTGCCGCGGGGGTGGATCCGGCGGGGCTGACGCCGGGGTTGCGGCGGGATGCGGACGAGCTCGAAGGGTTCCTCGAGTTCCTCGTCGGCGAAGTGCACGACGACGCGCTTCGCGGCCTCGTCTCGCGGGCGCTCGCGGATGCGCCGCTGCGCGCGTATCCGGCGACTCCCGACGGCCACCACTCGTACGCGGGAGGCCTGCTCGAGCACACCGTCGGAGTCGCGACGCTCTGTCGCGAGCTTGCCCAGATCCACCCGCGGCTCCGCGCCGACCTCCTGCTCGCCGCCGCGCTCGTCCACGACGTGGGTCGCACCCGCGAGCTCGGCCCGCCGCCGATCTTCGCGCCGACGGAGCAAGGGCGGCTGCTCGGCCACGTGCACCTCGGGCTGCGAGCGCTCGAGGAGATCGGTGCTCCCGCCGAGCTCCTGCACGCGGTCGCCTGCCACCACGACGCCCGCGCCGCCCGCACGGCCGAGGCCGCCGTCCTCTATCACGCGAACCAGCTCGACGCCGTCGCCGCGACGCGACCGGTGCGCGACTCCTAGGTGGGACCCGCTCTCCTGGCGCTCGCCGCCAGCCTGAGCTGGGGTCTCGCTGACTTCTTCGGCGGTCTCAAGGCGCGCGTGTTACCGGCCCTCACGGTCATGGCTCTGTCGCAGCCGTTCGGCCTCGTAGCCCTCGGCATCGCAGGCGCCGTCAGGGGAACCGGGATCCCCGGCAACGAGGTGGCCTGGTCCGCCCTCTCGGCCGTGCTCGGGACCGTCGGCCTCGTCGCCTTCTACCGAGGCCTGGCCGCGGGAGCGATGAGCGTCGTGGCCCCGATCGCAGCCGTCTCGGCCGGCGTCCCGGTGATCTGGGGCGTCGCCGTCTCCGGCGATCACATCCACGGTCTGCAGGCGATCGGCTTCGTCGCGGCGGTAGGCGGCAGCGTCGCGGCCTCGCTCGAGCTGCAGCCGGAGCGCAGGCAGATCGCGGCGGGCGTCGGCTGGGCCGTGTTCGCGATGCTGGCCTTCGGCGGCTACTACGTCCCGATGCATGCGGCGTCGGCGCACGACTGGCTCTGGCCGGCCTTCCTGTTCCGCTGCACGTCGGTGACGATCGTCGCTTCGCTCGCGCTCGCCCGCGGCCTCCGCCCGGGCGGGCTCCGCGCCCACTGGCCCGGGCTCGTCGCGATCGGCTTCCTCGACACCGGCGGGAACGCTTTGTTCGCGGCCGCGTCCTCGACGCACGGCCTGCTCAGCGTCGTCTCGGTGCTCGCGTCGCTCTATCCGGTGGTGACCGTGCTGCTCGCGCGGCTCGTGCTCGGAGAGCGGGTGCAGCGGACGCAGGACGCCGGAGTGCTCGTCGCCCTCGCCGGCGTCGTCCTGATCACAGCGGGAGGGTAGACACCCGCTGTTCGATCACGGCGCGCAGCTCGCGCACCTCTTCGAGGCAGAGCCCCGCCGGGTCGGGCAGGTTCCAGTCGACGTACTCCTTGCCGGGGAGAACCGGACAGGCGTCGCCGCACCCCATCGTCACCACGAGGTCCGCCCACTCGACATCCTCGTGTGCGAGCGCGCGCGGCGTGCGCGCGGAGATGTCGATTCCGATCTCCTCCAGCGCCTCGACCACGGCCTCGTGAACTTCCGACGCCGGGCGCGAACCCGCCGACCGTGCTTCGCCTCCGCGCCGCTCGTACAGGGCCTGCGCCATCTGCGAGCGCCCCGCATTCTCGACACAGATGAAAAGGGCGTTCATCCGCCCAGCGTATGCCGCAGCTCGCCCACCGCGGCGGGCACGAGCCGGTAGTACGCCCACGTCCCGCGGCGGCTCGATTCGACCAGCCCGGCGTCGCGCAGCACCTTCAGGTGGTGGGAGATCGTCGGCTGCGACAGCTCGAACGCCGCGTTGAGGTCGCAGACGCAGCACTCCTCGGTCGAGGCCAGGCGGTTGACGATCGCGACGCGCGTCGGGTCGGAGAGCGCGCGAAAGCGCGTGGCGAGAGTCTCGCTTGCGGCGGGGTCGAGCGGCTCCGTCTCGGGGCCGCAGCAGAGGATGGGAAGCGTCTTCATCGATGTATCTCAATATATTATATCGATATCTATCGATGAAAGGAGGTAGCGATGAGACGCGGCGAGTGTTGCGACGGCTGCGGCTGCGGCACCGGCTGCTGCTAAGCGGAACGTGCCGGCGGGGCGTACGACCCGCCGGCGCCTTAGAGCTCTAGACGTTGAAGCGCACGTTGAGGACGTCGCCGTCCTCCACGACGTAGGTCTTGCCCTCGAGGCGCTGCTTGCCGGCCCGCGCGGCCTCCGCATGACCGCCCGCCGCGACGAGATCGTCCCAGCGCACGACCTCGCAGCGGATGAAGCCGCGCGCGATGTCGGAGTGGATCGTCTCTGCGGCGTCGAGCGCGCTCTCGCCGCGCTGCAGCGTCCAGGCGCGCGTCTCTTTCTCGCCCGCCGTGAAGAACGTGATCAGGTCGAGCGTCTCCACGAGCCTGCGCACGACCTCGCCGAGCGCCGACTCGCCGCCGCCGCGGAACTCGGCCGCCTCCTCGGCGGAAAGCTCCGCGAGCTCCGCCTCCAGCTGCAGATCGATGCCGTCACCCCCGTTGACGAGCTCGAGGAGCGGCTTCGTCGTCAGCGGCTCGAGCTCAGGCGGCAGCTCGCCGTCCCACTCCGCCAGCGTCCCGCCGGCATCGAGGTGCGCCAGCAGCCGCTCGAGCTCGGCCGCCTCCGCCTTGAGCCGCGCATCTCCCGACTTGGCCTGCTTGACGACGCGTTCGAGCCGCCGCTCGACGTGGTCGCGGTCGGCGACGAGCAGCTCGAGCTTCAGCGTCTCGAGGTCGTCGGCGGGAACGCGCGTGCCCGAGAAGCCGTCGAGGACGACGAGCAGCGCATCCACCTGGCGGAGGTTGCCCAGCAGCTGCGGGCCGGTTCCGGGCACGTCCACCACACGCACGGCCGCCGGCGTGACCTTCCTCGCTCCGACCGTCTGGGCGAGCCGGTCGAGCCGGTCGTCGAGGATCTGCGCCATCCCGACGTGCTCCTTGCCCGAGCCGTGCGTCTCCGCGCGCGTGAGCGCGCGAAAGAGCGTCGTCTTGCCCGAGCTCGGCAGCCCGACGATCCCGACCTCCAGCGCCACGCGCGGAGGCTACTGCTGGGCGATCTGCTTCTGCAGCGAGACGAGCGCGCGGTGCTGCAGCGACTTGATCGCGCCCTCGGTCTTGTCGAGGATCGCCGCCACCTCCGCGTTCGGGAGGTTGAAGACGAACTTCAACGTGAGCACCTGCTGCTGCTCGGGCGAGAGGCGGTCGATGAGCTTCAGCATCGACTCGCGACCGATCGTCTGCATCGCCGCGAGCTCTGCGGACGGCTCCTCCTCGCCCGGCGGCTCGGGTACCTCCTCCTCCGGCTGCCAGCGACGACGTGCGCGGAAGTGATCCATGGCGAGGTTGTGGGCGATGCGGAACAACCAGGCCGAGAACGGCGCCGACTGCCACTTGAAGCTGCCGATCTTCTCCAGCATCTTGAGGAACGTCTGGGTCGTGAGGTCCTCGGCGTCGTGCCGGTTGCCGACGCTGACGTGGAGGTAGCTGTAGATCCGGTCGAAGTGGATGAGGTACAGCTCTTCGAGCGCGTCGCGGTCGCCCTGCTGGCCGCGCGCCACGAGCTCGCGCACGTGCTCGGTCGACTCGCGCGCAGGCAGGCGCTCGGTCGGAGAGCTCATCTAGGAGTGGTTCCCCGGGATCCCACGTGAGCTAACGCGCGAGGCGCCCTACGAGCCGAACCCGACGCGTCCGGCGCGAACGATTCGCTTGTAGTAGGCGATCTGCCCCACCACCACGTGCAGGGGCCCGTCTTCGGTCTCGAGCACCACGACCGGCTTCCCCGCGCCGGTCGAGCCGAGCGCCGACTCGAGCTCGTCCGCCGAGCGCCCCTCGACGAAGCTGGCGACGATCTGGCCGCCGGCGAAGCCGATCTCGATCCGCACCCGCTCGTCAGCCACGCGCGCAGACCACCTCCGAGAGGACGCCGTGGACGGAGTCGGGATGGACGAATGCGACCTCGAGCCCGAACATGCCGCGCCGTGGAGCCTCGTCGATCAGCTCGGCTCCTGAGTCGGAGAGGTGCGCAAGGGCGGCCCGGATGTCCTCCACCTCGTACGCAACGTGATGCATCCCGGGGCCGCGCTTCGCGAGGAAGCGGCCGACGGGCGTGTCCTCGGCGAGCGCGCCCAGCAGCTCCAGCCGGCTCGTGCCGACGCGGATCGACGCCGCCTCGACCCCCTGCTCCTCGACCCGCGAGCGATGCTCCAACCGGGCGCCGAAGAGCCGCTCGTAGGTGTCGAGCGCGCCGTCGAGATCCTCGACCGCAAGGCCCAGATGGTGCACCGAGCTCGGCGTCTCGCCGGTCATCTCCATCGGTCGATCGTATGTGAAAGACTCGAGCCGGATGCGCGCCTCGGCCCTCGTGTTCGTCCTGGCGGCCGCGCTCCTCGCCGGCTGCGGTAGCAGCAAGAAGGCGGCGAAGCCCAACCGCGAGGCGTCGAAGCCGGCGACCCAGGTGCTGGCGGACGCTCGAGCCGCCGCAATGAGCGCGAGCTCGACGCACATCGCGGGCAGAGTCGTGTCGGGTGGCACGCCGATCACGCTCGACCTGGAGATGGCGCGGGGGAAAGGTGCAAAGGGCTCGATGTCGACGAACGGCCTCTCGTTCGACCTCGTCCGTATCGGCGACACCGCGTACATCCAGGGCAGTGACGCGTTCTACCGGCACTACGCCGGGGCCGGGATCGCCCAGCTCCTCCACGGGAAGTGGCTCAAGGCGTCCATCGTCAAGGGCCGGTTTCGCTCGCTCGCCCCGCTGACGAGCGTCGACCTCCTCTTCGCGGGGATCAGCTCGCACCACGGCAAGCTCGTGAACCGGGGCGAGACGACGTACCACGGCGCGAAGGTCGTCGAGGTCCGGGACACGTCCGACAACAGCAAGCTCTACGTCGCCGCCACGGGCAAGGCCTATCCGGTCGCTCTCGTCGGGGGCAGCAAGCAGGAGTCCGGGGCGATCACGTTCGACAACTGGAACCAGCACGTGTCGCTGTCCGCGCCGAAGGACGCGATCGACATCTCCCGACTCGGCGGCTAGGACCTAACGAGGCAGCTCGCCGGGCTTGCTGGCGACGACCCGGGGCACGCCGACGGTCTCGGACGCGCGCGACTCGGGCTCGACGTCCTCCACAAGGGCCTGCAGCTCGTCGCGGACGAGCGTCTCCTTCTCGAGCAGGGCGACCGCGATCCGGTCGAGCGGCGCCCGGTGCTTGCGCAGGAGGCGCACGGCCTCCGTGTAGGCGCCGTCGGTCAGCCGAGCCTGCTCCTCGTCGCGCAGCCGCTTCGTGGCCTCGGAGAGCGCGTAGTTGTCGGCCCGCATCGTGCGCGAGGCGACTGTCTCGGACATGCCCCACTCGAACACCATCGAGCGAGCGATCTCGGTCACCTTCTCCAGGTCGTTCGCGGCGCCGTTCGTGACGCGGCCGAAGACGACCTCCTCGGCGGCGCGGCCGGCGAGGGCGACGACCATCCGGTCGACGAGCTCCTCCTTCGTGTGGAGGTAGCGGTCCTCCTCGGGCAGGTAGAAGGCGTAGCCGAGCGCGTTGCCGCGCGAGACGATCGTCACCTTCTGCAGCTCCATCACGGAGCCCATGAGATGTGCCATCAGCGCGTGCCCGCCCTCGTGGTAGGCGAGGATGCGGCGCTCCTTCTCAGTCAGCACTTTGCGCTGCTGCAGACCGGCGACCACGCGCTCGAGGGCCCAGTCGAAGTCCGCCTGCGAGATCGAGACGTCGCCGCGGCGGCCCGCCTTGATCGCCGCCTCGTTGCAGATGTTCGCCAGCTCGGCGCCGGTCAGCCCCGACGTCTGCCGAGCGACGACTCCCAGATCGACGTTGTCGAGGTTGAGCGGCTTGCCGCGTGTGTGCACGCGGAGGATGGCCTCGCGTCCGGCGAGGTCCGGCGGGGGCACCAGCAGCTGGCGGTCGAAGCGGCCGGGGCGCAGAAGAGCGGGGTCGAGGTCCTGGATCCGGTTGGACGCTCCCATCACGACGACCTGCTCGGCGCCTTCGAAGCCGTCGAGCTCGACGAGAAGCTGGTTGAGTGTCTGATCCTGCTCGCGGTTGAAGCCGTGACCGGTGCGCGACGCGCCCACCGCGTCCAGCTCGTCGATGAAGATGATCGCAGGGGCGTTCTTGCGCGCTTCGTTGAAGAGCTTGCGGATGCGAGCCGCTCCGAGGCCGGCGAACATCTCGACGAACGAGGACGCCGAGGCGCTGTAGAAGTTCGAGCCCGACTCGTACGCGACCGCCTTCGCGAGCAACGTCTTCCCGGTACCGGGCGGGCCGTAGAGGAGAAGTCCCTTCGGCACCTTCGCGCCCAGCCGCTCGAAGCGCTTCGGGTCGCGCATGAAGTCCACGACCTCCATCAGCTCGCCCCGTACCTCTTCGACACCGGCCACGTCGGACCAGCTCGTCGTGGTCTTGCTGCCACGCGTCAGGCTCGCCGGAGTCGTGCGCGGCATCATCCCGACGGTCTTCCAGAGCACCCAGGCGACGAAGGCGAACAGCAGCAGCAGGAATACCGGCGCCCAGTCGGTCGCGAAATTCCTCAGCCAGTCGAACCAGTGCCCCACCATCTCGCTGTCTCATCGGCAGCAGGGCAGGCATCCCTTAGGGGAGTGAGGCAGTCCTCGTTTCAGCGGAGCGCGCGCAACGCCGGCTCGAGTCGCTGGCGGGTAGTCAGGACGCCCTCGAAGAGGTCGCCGTGGCGGCGGACTCGCTCGAGCACGGCGTCCATCGTGAACGCCGCCGGATCGAGCGACTCCTCGACCTCCTCCCACCTGAGGGGAGTCGAGACCGGAGCGCCCGGCCGCGGGCGCACCGAGTAGACCGACGCGATCGTCTTGCCCTCGCCGTTCTGGTTCGCGTCGATGAGCACGCCGCGTCGCTTGGCCTTCGACCACTCCGTTGTCGCGAGCCCGCGATGGGTGCGTGCGATCGCGCCCGCGACGATCTCGCAGAACTCGCGCGTGTCCGAGTACGTGTAGCGCCGCTCCACCGGCACGAGCACGTGCATCCCCTCGGCGCTCGATGTCTTCGCGAAGGAGACGAGGCCGAGCGCGTCGAGAGCCTGGTTGACGAGCAGCGCGACCTGCACGACCTCGCGGAACCCGACGTCCGGCGACGGGTCGAGGTCGAACAGGACGAAGTCGGGCCGGTCCGGCTTGTCCACGCGCGAGTACCACGCGTTCATGTCGATGCAGCCCATGTTCACCATCCACGTCAGCGCGTCCGTGTCGTTGACGATCGGCGCGTCGATCCAGCGCCTCTTGGGCGGTCGCTCGCGGGTCGAGACCTGGACGTGGAAGCGCGGAATCCACTCCGGCATGCCCTTCGGCGCGTCCTTCTGGAAGAACGCCTTGCCGAACGCGCCGTCGGGGTAGCGGCGCATCGTGAACGGCCGGTCGCGCAGATGCGGTACGAGCACCTCCGCCACCGATCGGTAGTAGTCGATCAGGTCGCCCTTCGTGATCCCCTCGTCCGGCCAGAAGATCTTGTCCAGGTTGGAGAGCTTCACCTTCCCATCCTTGGCTGCGACCGGACGTTCACGCCGCACGTCCTCCGCCGGCTTGTCGTCGCGAAGCCCCTCGAAGGACGGCGCGCGTAAGTGTCCGTCGTGCGTCCACTCCGCGAACTCGACCTCGGCGACGAGACTGGGCTCGACCCACACGACGTCGCCCTTCCGCACCTTCGGCATCTTCGGCACGACCGGGAACGGCGACTCCTCCCGACGTAACGGCTCGAGCTTCGCGAGCAGCTCACGAATCGTGCGCTCCGAGAACCCCGTGCCGACGTTGCCGACCCACTCCCAGTCCTCGCCGCGATGGACACCGAGCACGAGCGAACCGAAGCTGCTGCTTCGGCGCCCCTGGCCCCTGGTGTAGCCGCAGATCACGAACTCCTGCCGCCCGTGGGTCTTGATCTTGAGCCAGTCACGCCCGCGGCCGCCCTCCGAATATCGCGACGCCGGCCGCTTCGCCATCACACCTTCGAGCCCCAGCTCGGTCGCCGCCTGGAGCAGCGCCTCGCCGTCCTCGAACGAGCCGGAGAGCTGAACGACCGGGTTCGGCGCGAGCAGCTTCTCGAGCCGAGCCCTCCGCTCGGTCAGCGGCAAGTCCACCGTCGGTTCACCGTCTATCTCGAGCACGTCGAACACCTCGTACGTGAGCCGGGTGCTCCCCTGCTGCATCGCCGAGAAGCTCGCCTTGCCGTCCGCGTCGAGGGCGACGACCTCGCCGTCGACGACCGCGTCCGGGGTACGAAGCGCCTGCACGAGCTCCTTCGCCACGGGCGCGAACCGCTGCGTCAAATCGTTGCCTCGGCGCGAGACGAGCTTCGCCTCGCCGCCACGGACGTACCCCAGAGCGCGGTATCCGTCCCACTTCGGCTCGAACTGCCAGTCGTCACCTCGAGGCAACTCCTCCGTCAGAGTCGCCAGCATCGGCTTGTAAACGCGACGACCGGGGCCCGCGCCGGCGTCGCGCTTGCGGAGGATGAGCCAGTTCTTCTCGTCGCCGGACAGATGCGCCGGCACGAGCGCCCACGTCCCCTCCAGCCGCTCGCCGTGCAGCCTCACCGTGAGCCCGCCGTCTCGCTTCTCCTCGACCAGCTCGTAGGTTCCGCGATCCCAGATCTCGACCGTTCCGGCACCGTAGTTCCCCTTCGGGATCTCGCCCTCGAAGCTCCCGTACTCGAGTGGATGGTCCTCGACGTGCACGGCGAGGTGCTGCTCGCCCGGCTCCAGGGGAACGCCCTTCGGGACAGCCCACGAGACGAGGACGCCGTTGCGCTCGAGGCGGAAGTCGTAGTGGAGCCTGCGGGCGTCGTGGCGCTGCACGACGAAGCTCAGCGCCTTCGCCTCTTTGCTCCCGCGCTTACCGCCGAAGGGTTCCGGCGTCTGCTTGCGGTCTCGTTTGCGCTCGTACTCCGAGAGCTTCTTGCTCACGAAGCTTTTCTAGCGCGTGCGCGTTCCGTGCGCTCGACCGACTCGCGTAGCGCCTGCATGAGATCGACGACGGGAGCCTCTTCGGAGTGGGCCTCCGGCAGCGGCTGGCCCTCCGCCTTCGCCCGGATCAGCTCGAGCAGCTCGGACCGATAGGTGTCGTCGTAGCGCTCCGGGTCGAACTCCGCGCTGAGGTTCTCGACGAGCGACTTCGCCATCTCGACCTCGGCCTTGCGGAGCCCGTCCTCGGCAGCCGTCTCGTCGAGAACCTCGGCGGGGCGGCGCACCTCCTCGGCGTAGTACATCGTCTCCAACACGAGCACGCCATCCCAGGGGCGGAGGCAGGCGAGGTGCTGCTTGTTCCGGATCACGACCTTGGCGATGCCCACGCGGCCGGTCTCTTCGAGGGCCTGCACGAGCAGCCGGTAGGGCTTCTCGCCGCCTTCCTGCGGCGCGAGGTAGTACGCCTGCCGGAAGTAGATGGGGTCGATCTCGTCGAGGCAGACGAAGTCGCAGATGTCGACGGAGTGCGTGAGCTCGACGTCGAGACGGTCGAGATCCTCGGGCTCGATCGGGACGAAGCGTCCTTGCTCGAGCTCGAAGGCCCGCACGACGTCGTCGGGATCGACGTGCTCGCCCGTGTCCTTCCGCACCTTGTCGTAGCCGATCGGCTCGAGATCGCGCCGGTCCACGAAGTGGAATCGAAGCTCGCGCGAGCTCGTCGCCGTGAACATCCGGACCGGGATGCTGACAAGCCCGAACGAGATCGTGCCGCTCCAGATCGGCCGCGCCGCCATGCGGTCGTCGTCCCCGTTTTTTCGGTTTCGAGTCGTATGCCTCTCGTTCACACGACGCATACATGGCGGGGATAAGCCTGTGGACGGTGTGGACAGCGTGCACGCACGCGTCGCTTGAACCTCACCAAACCTACCGCAAGCTATCTACGCGAAGACGCCGAGCGACCGGAAGCGGGCGCGGCGCCTGCGGCGGAGATCGTCGCCGGGAATCCCCTCGAGGTCGGCGAGAGATTCGCGCAATGCCTGCCCCAGGAGCCGCGCGGCCATGTCGGGATCGATGTGCGCGCCGCCGACCGGCTCCGGGACGATCTGGTCGACGACTCCCAGCTCGAGGCAGTGAATCGCGTCGGGCCGGAACGCCGCCGCGGCCTTCTTCGCCTGCCCGGCGTCGCGCCAGAGGATGGCCGCGCATCCCTCCGGCGAGATGACGGAATAGATCGCGTTCTCCTGCATCAGGACGCGATCGGCGAGCGCGATGGCGATCGCACCGCCCGACCCGCCCTCGCCGATGACACAGGCCACGGTCGGCACCTTCAGTCGCGCCATGGTCGCTTGCGAGTGCGCGATCGCCGCACCCTGCCCGTGCTGCTCGGCGACGACGCCCGGATACGCGCCGGGGGTGTCGACGAGGGAGATGACCGGGAAGCCGTGCCGGTCCGCGAGCTCCATCGCATGCCAGGCCTTGCGATATCCCTCGGGGTTCGGCATCCCGAAGCGGCGGCTCGCGCGTTCGTGGATGTCGCGCCCCTTCTGCTGGCCGACGAGGACGACCGTGCGCCCGTCGAGCTTGCCGAGGCCGGCGATCATCGCGCCGTCGTCGCCGAGCGCCCGATCGCCGTGCAGCTCGAACCAGTCCTCGAACAGGCGCTCGACGTAGTCGAGCGTGTACGGCCGGTCGTCGTGGCGGGCCAGCTCGACCTTGCGCCAGATCTCCTCGTCGGTCGCCTCCTCTCCGATCCGGGCGATCTGCCGTTGCAGCCGCTCGAGCTCGCCCGACAGCCGCGCGCCGCCCAGCAGCGGGAGGTTCCGCAGGCGTCCGAGCCGCTCGCGCAGCCGTAGCTCGTGCTCAGTCGGGGGCATCGAACAGCCTCAGGAGGCGGGCCAGCGTGGGACGAAGCTCGGGACGCGGCACGATCGCGTCGATCTGCCCGTAGCGGAGGTTCTGCTCCGCACGGCCGAAGTCGTCGGGCAGCTTCTCGCGCGTGATCTCCTGGACGACGCGCGGGCCGGCGAAGGACATGAGCGCGTTCGGCTCGGCGAGCACGATGTCGCCGAGAGTCGCGAAGCTCGCGAGCACGCCTCCGGTCGTGGGATGGGCCATCACGCAGAGGAGCGCCTGGCCCGAGTCGCGGAGATCCTCCACGGCTGCCACCGTCTTCGGCAGCTGCATGAGCGCGAGGATCCCCTCCTGCATACGGGCGCCGCCCGAGCTCGTCACCGCCACGAGCGGCATCCCGGCCTCGGCCGCGGAGTCGCACGCGCGGGAGAACTTCTCGCCCACCACGCTGCCCATCGAGCCGCCCATGAAGGCGAAGTCCATCACGGCCAACTCGCAGTGCCGCCGCTCGATGGCACTGCGGCCGATCACCATCGCATCGGCCAACCCGGTCTTCATCTCGGCCTCGGCGAGTCGCTCCGTGTACGGCCGGAGGTCGAAGAAGTCGAGCGGATCCTCGGAATGGAGCTCCGTCGCCTCCTCCGTGAAGGAGCCCGCGTCGGCGAGCGAGGCGATGCGGGCCCGGGCCCGCATCGGGAAGTGGTGACCGCACTGCTCGCAGACCCAGAGGCTCCGCTCGAGCTCGTCGTCGCGGTAGTGCGAGTGGCAGCTCGGGCAGGTGTTCGGGTGACTCGGGGGAGGGCTCGGCTGGTCGTTGGTCTCGACCGAGACGTCGATCTTGGCCACGGCGCCAGCTTAGACCTCGGGCTTCTGCCGCGGGTTGCGTGCTAGTAGCCCAGCGCGGACGCGAGGCGCTCGACCTTCTCGACATTCGCCGGGTCGGGAGCGAGCCCCGTGAAGCCGACGCCGACGAGCTTGCCGCTCTCCCGGACGCGCTCCAGCAGCCGTTCGACCTCGCCGAGCGACGGGCCGTCCGGCTCGGGCATGAAGACAGCGAGCTCGTCCGGATCGAGCACGTCGCAATCGAGCGCGACGTACACGGCGTCGACCCGGTCGAGCAGGGCGCCGGGATCGTCGCCGATCCCCGCCGCCGCGATGAACTCCTCCTCGGGCGGGTCGAGGTTGCGCGCACCCCAGAGGACGACGTCGGCCGGTGCGACCGTGCCGCGGTCGAGCAGCATCCGCAGCGGCATCCCCCACTCGTTGCCGGAGGGGGACGTCTCGGGAGTGTTGAGGTCGCCATGCGCGTCGAGCCACAGGACGGCGACGTGGCCGTGCCGCGCGGCGAGCCCCTCGACCGCGCCCACGTGCGAGCAGCAGCAGCCGCCCAGGACGAGCGGGCGTACCGGGAGGTCCGAGGCCACCGCGAGCGTCTGCAACGCAAGCGTCTCCTCCTCCACGACCGCAACCTCGGGATAGTCGAGGGCGAGCGACGCGGCCTCGACCATCGCCTCGCCCCCGTCGCCCCATGCGCGCGGCACGCGGACGACCCCGGCGCCGAAGGAACGCCCGCAGCTGTGGCACTCGTATTCCTCGCCGACCGCGACAGCCGTGAGCGTCCGGCAGTCGGGGCATCTCGCGCGCAGCAGGCTCATCCGGTCGGCTTCTCGAAGGCCACGCCGCACGCCTCGACGTGCATGCCGACGCGCTCGTAGAGCCGGACGGCGCCGGTCGCGTTCTCGGAGTCGACGTCGAGCGTGACGCGGGTCGTGCCGCGGCGCCAGAACTCGGCGAACGTCCTCTGCAGCAGAGCCTTGGCGAGCCCCTTGCCTCGCCAAGCGGGTCGGACTCCGATCGCGCCGACGTAGCCGCCGCCGGCGACGCTCAGGTCGTTGCGCGTCACGGCGGCGAGCTCGTCTCCGTCCCGGACGACGAACCAGATCGGGCCTTGCTGGTCGCGGTGCTGGCCCTGCCGGAGCTCGTACCACTCCTCGAACGGCGTCGGATGCCACTCCCAGTGCTCCGCGAACGCCTCATTGAGCGTCTCGTGGAACTGCTCGTACTCGTCCTCTCGCAGCTCGTCCACGACGAGCCCGTCCGGGACGACGGGCTCGGGCGGCTCCGCGGTCAGCTCGATCGCCATCTCGTAGAAGCGGCGCACTTCGCGGTAACCGCGCGACTCGAACAGGGCGCGCGCCTCGGAATTGGGCTCGGACGCGCCGGTGTGGATCTTCTTCACTCCCTCCGCGCGCGCGAACGCCTCGCCGCGCTCGAGGATCTCCGTCCCGAGGCCGCGCCCCCGCTCGCCAACAGCGCCGCGGATGTTCGCCGCTTCGCCGTGCACCGCGAACGTCCCGGTAGCGACCATGCGGCCGGCCTCCTCCCAGATCCACGTCTCCTTGGCGTGCCGCAGGAACATGAGGATGTCCGCGCCCGTGACGCGGCCCGGCCGGTCGGGATAGAAACGCTCCTCTTCGGCGGCTATGAGCTCCGCCACGGCCGGCGCGTCGTCCTCGACGAACGGGCGGATGTTCATGCGAGGACCTTCTCCCAGACGATCGTCTCCAGCTCGACGGACATGCCGACGCTCTCATACAGCTTCGTCGCGCCGGTCGGGTTCGCGGCGTCGACGCCGAGCGTGGCGCGCGTCATCCCACGTCGCCTGAACTCGAGGAAGCTGTGGTGGAGAAGCGCACGGGCGTAGCCACGCCCACGGAAGTCCCGCCTCACGCCGAGCGCGCCGACGTAGCCGCCCGAGGGACGGATCTCGTTGCGGCACGCCGCCACGACCTCCCCGTCTTCCCGGACGAGAAGCCAGAGCGAGGGGTCGTAGTTCGACCTCGCGCGCTGGCGGGCCCACCACTCGTCGAACGACTCCGGGTGATGCTCCCAGTGGTCCGAGAATGCCTCCTCGAGCGCGGAGTGGAAGCCTTCCGCATCCTCTTCACGGAACACGTCGGCGGCGACGGCCGGCTCAGGAGCCTCCTGCTCGAACTCGACCGCCATGTCCCAGAAGCGGCGCACTTCGCGATAGCCGCGCCGGGACAGAAGCCTGGACGCGGGCTCGTCCGCGGCGATCGTCCAGGAGTGCAGGCGCGTCGCACCCTCGTCCACGAACCGGTTCTCCGCGAGCTCGAGCAGCCGCGTCCCGAAGCCGCGGCCGAACGCGTCGGGATGGACGCCTCCGGCGGAGTTTGCGCGAGAATCGTGAACCTGTCCGCCTGCTGCCGCCACGAGCCTGCCTTCCTCCTCGATCAGCCAGGTGTTCGTCTCGTAGTCGATCGTCTGCCACCAGCCGCGGACCGCCTCGACGTCGAAGCTGGAGGAGTGCCCGAGCAGCGCCTTCTCCAGCGCGGTGAAGAGCTCGGCCACCGCGCCGACGTCCTCCGGTGTGGCGGGGCGGACGTTCATGCGACGAGGGAGTCGAGGCTTTCCGCGAGCCCGGCCAGGCTGTGCAGCTCGACGTCGGGTTGCGGTTCCGGCTCCTCGCCGAGACGATTGATCCAGATCGTCCGTAGGCCGAGCGCCGAGGCAGGCGCGATGTCGTGGAAGAGGCTGGCCCCGACGTGGACCTGCGTTTCCGGGGCGGCCCCGCTGCGGGCGACGAACTCCTCCCAGTGCCCGGGCGCAGGCTTGTACGAGCCGATCTCCGACGCGACAACGGTGAGGTCGAAGTCGACGCCGATTCGCTCGAGCGAGGCGTCGAGGAGGTCGCGGTCCGTGTTGGAGAGGACGGCCAGCTTCCAGCCGCGGGAGCGGATCTCCTCGAGGGCCGCGGGCGCCTCGGGAAACGGGTCCCACTGAGGCAGTGAGCGGCCGAGCGCGTCCTCGTCGTCGGCGGGTGCACCGAGCCGCGCGAGCGCCACGGCCATCACCTCGCGATAGCTTCGTCCGGGATCCTCGCGCTGGATCTGCGGCTCGAGCTCGTGGTAGGCGTGTAGCAGCTCGCCGCTTCGCGCGGCCCCGAACAGCCGCTCGAGCTCGCGCCCGATCCCCCCGTTCCAGTCGATCAGCGTGCCGTAGCAGTCGAAGGTCGCCCACCGTTGCATGGGCGCGAGCCTATCGGCCGGCCGGCCTCAGTCCTCGAACCGCTTGAAGACCACGCAGGCGTTGTGCCCGCCGAAGCCGAAGCTGTTCGAGACGGCCACCTTCACGTCGGCGTCGCGAGCCTCGTTCGGCACGTAGTCGAGATCGCAGGTCGGATCCTCGACCTCGTAGTTGATGGTCGGCGGAAGCTTCCCGTCGCGGATCGCGAGGATCGTGAACGTCGCCTCGATCGCGCCTGCCGCGCCGAGGCAGTGGCCCGTGGCGCCTTTCGTCCCGGAGACCGGCGTCTTGTAGGCGTTCTCCTCACCGAGCGCGTACTTCAGCATCTGCGTCTCGGAGGAGTCGCCGACCGGAGTCGAGGTGGCGTGCGCGTTGATGTAGTCGATCTCATCGACGGCGACTCCGGCGTCGCCGAGCGCCATCTTCAGCGCTGTAACGGGCCCGGTCGGGTCGGGGTCGGTGATGTGCTTCGCGTCGGAGGAGAGCCCGTAGCCGGCGACCTCGGCGTAGATCTTCGCGCCGCGCGCCTTCGCGTGCTCGAGCTCCTCGAGCACGAGCAGCGCCCCCGCCTCGCCCATCACGAAGCCGTCTCGCTCGGCGTCGAACGGCCGAGATGCCCGCACCGGGTCGTCGTTGCGCCGCGAGAGCGCGCGCATGGCGCCGAAGCCCGCGATCCCGACCTGCGTCACGGCGGCCTCGGTGCCGCCGCAAAGCATCACGTCGGCGCGACCGAGGCGGATCTCGTCCGCCCCGTCGCCGATCGCCATGTTCGAGGCCGCGCACGCGGTGCACTCGGAAAGGAGCGGGCCGCGCGTGCCGAGCTCGATCGAGACCCAGCCGGCGCCGAGATTCGGGATGATCGCCGGAATCGAGAACGGGTTGACCCGATCCGGTCCCCGCTCGAGCAGCTGGTCGTAGCAGTCCTGGAACGACTGCAGGCCGCCGATCCCCGTGGCAATCGCGGCGCCGATCCTGTCGGCCTCCTTCTCGATCTCGAGCCCGGAATCGGCACATGCCTGCCGCGCCGCCGCGAGGATGAGGTGGGTGAAGCGGTCCATGCGCCGCGCGGCCTTGCGGTCGATCCAGTCGGTCGCGTCGAAGCCCTTGACCTCGCACGCGAAGTGGACCGGGTAGTCGTCGTGGTCGAACTGCGTGATCTCGGCCGCGCCCGACTCGCCCGCGAGCAGGCTGGACCAGCTCGACTCGACGTCGAGCCCGAGCGGCGACACCGCGCCCAGCCCGGTCACGACGACACGCCTGCGTCCGTTGAGAGAACCGTTCCCTGTAGTCACTACATCCCGAGCCCACCGTCGACGAGCAGCACGTCCCCTGTGATGAACGATGCCTCGTCGGAGCAGAGGAAGCGTACAGCGCCCGCCACGTCCTTCGGCTCGCCGAGGCGGCCAAGCGGTGTGTTGTCGAGCATCGTGGACGTCGCTTCCTCCGGGAGGACGTCGGTGAGCTGCGTGCGGACGTAGCCCGGCGCGACCACGTTGGCACGCACGCCGCGACTGCCGAGCTCGCGCGCGAGCGACTTCGTGAAGCCGATGATCCCCGCCTTCGAGGCCGCGTAGTTCGTCTGGCCCCAGTTGCCGTGCACCCCGACGATCGAGGATACGTTGACGATCGAGCCCGCCCGCTTCTTCATCATCGGCCGGCAGACCGCGCGGCAGGTATAGAAGACCGAGGAGAGGTTCGTCTCGATCACGGTGCGCCAGTCGTCGTCGGGCATCCGCGCCAGGAGGCCGTCGCGTGTGAGGCCGGCGTTGTTGACGAGGATGTCGAGATCGCCGGCCTCCTCGACGAGCCGCGCCGCCTCCTCGGCACTCGAGACGTCGGCCTGTACGGCCCGGCCATCGATCTCGCGCGCCAGCGCCTCGGCCTCCTCCGCTCCAGTGCGGTAGCCGACGACCACCTCGGCCCCGGCGGCCGCGAGCTCCTCGGCAATTGCGCGTCCGATCCCTTTCGATGCGCCCGTGACGAGGGCCCGCTTGCCCTCGAGCGAAGCGAAGGTCACGGGCTCTCGGCGAGCAGCTCCGGGAGCCGCTCGAGCGCCTCGATGCTGTTCACCGAGACGGCCTTGACGCTGCGATCGATCCGCTTGACGAGCCCGGAGAGGACGTTGCCCGGCCCGACCTCCACGAAGGTGCGGACGCCGTCGCGCATCAGCTCCGTCGCCGATTGCGTGAAGCGCACCGGCGCGGTGAGCTGGTCGACCAGGAGGGGGCCGATCCGATGCGCCGACTCGACGCGTGCGGTCACCGTCGACATGAAGGGAGCGACGGGCTCCTGAAAACGCACCTTCTCGATCGCGGGCCGCAGCCGGTCGGCGGCTCGCGCGACGAGCGGCGAGTGAAAGGCGCCCGAGACCTTGAGCTTGACGGCGCGGCGGGCACCCTCGCTCTGCGCCTGCTCGATGCACTCGTCGACCGCGAGGTTCTCGCCGGACACGACGATCTGGCCGGGGCAGTTGTAGTTTGCCGGCCACACGCCGAGGATCTTGCGGCAGAGACCCTCGACCACCTCGTCGGCTAGGCCGAGAATCGCCGCCATCGAGCCGGGATTGCGTGCGGCTGCGTCGGCCATCGCGAGGCCGCGCTCGCGCACGAGGGCCATCGCCTCCTCCAGGGTCATCGCCTCGGCGGCGGCCAGAGCCGCGAACTCCCCGACCGAGTGGCCGATCACGAAGTCGGCCTGCACGCCTCGTTCGCGAAGGGCCGCGAGCACCGCGAGCGAGGTCGCCACGAGTGCGGGCTGCTGCACTGCGGTGTCGAGCAGCTCCTCGGCGTCCGCGTGGAAGCAGAGACGCTCGAGGTCGAGGCCGCTCGCCTCGCTCCCCCGCCTGAAGACCTCCTTCGCGGCCGGCACCGCCTCGGCGAAGTCGCGGCCCATGCCGGCCTCGAACGCGCCCTGGCCGGGGAAGCAGAAGGCGACTTTGCTCATGTCGCGGCTGCGTTCGCGGTCCAGCGCATCAGCGCACTCCCCCAGGTGAGCCCGGCGCCCATTCCCGTCATGAGCACGAGGCTACCCGGCCGGAGCCTTCCTTCCACCTGCGCCTCGGCGAGCGCGAGCGGGATCGAGCCGGAAGACGTGTTGCCATAGCGGTCGACATTGATCACCACCCGCTCCGACGGGATCCCGAGCTTCTTGGTTGCGTGATCGATGATGCGAACGTTTGCCTGATGGGGAACGTAGACGTCGACGTCCTCGACGCGCTCCCCGCACCGCTCGAGCACCGCACGGCCCGACTGCACGAGCACGCGCGTCGCGAACTTGAACACCTCGCGGCCGTTCATCTTCACGAGGCGGTCGGGATCCTCGAACCGTCGCGAGCCGCTGCCCGGCAGCCAGAGGTGCTCGCCGCCGGCGCCGTCGGCACCGAGCTCGAACGCGAGGAAGCCGGCCTCGTCCGACGGCTCGAGCACCACCGCGCCGGCGCCGTCGCCGAACAGCACGACCGTCGAGCGGTCGCTCCAGTCGAGAATCCGGGAGAGCACGTCTCCGCCGACCACGAGCGCTCGCCGAACGAGCCCCGACGCGACCATGCCGTATGCCTGCGCGAGCGCGTACATGAAGCCTGTGCAGCCAGCCGAGAGGTCGTACGCGGCCGCGTCCTTCGCGCCCAGCTCGTCGGCGAGGATCGCGGACGTCGAGGGGAACATCATGTCCGGCGTGACGGTGGCGACGATCAGGAGGTCGACGTCCGTCCCGTCGCTCCCTGCCTGCTCGAGCGCCTGCCGCGCAGCCGGCAGCGAGAGGTCCGACAACGCCTGCGAGTCGGCCGCGATGCGGCGTTCGTGGATCCCGGTGCGCTCGACGATCCACTCGTCGGACGTGTCGACCATCTGAGCGAGCTCGTCGTTCGTGATCACACGCTCGGGCGCATACGCCCCGAGGCCCGTGATCGTGACGTGGACGTCGCTGCGGCCGCTGCCGATCAACCGCCAGGCTCCCCGCTCCCGACGAAGACCGTGAGCACCGCCTCCGCGGCGACGTCTCCCGCGACACTCGCGCGGCCCTCGCCCTTCGCGATCGGGCCCCGCACGCGCACGAACTCGCACTCGAGCTCGAGCATGTCGCCTGGCCCCACGACGCGCTTGAAGCGGCAGTCGTCGATGCCCGCGAAGAAGGGGATCTTGCCCCGGTTCGCTTCGTCGGCGAGCACGGCGACGGCGCCGCACTGCGCGATCGCCTCGATCGTCAGCACGCCGGGCATCACCGGCCGGTCCGGAAAATGTCCCTGGAACCACCAGCCGTCGTCCGGCACGAGGAAACGCCCGCGCACCCGGCGGCCCGGATCGAGCTCCACCACCTCGTCGACGAGCAGGAAGGGCGGCCGATGCGGGATGATCGACTCGATCGTCTCCCGGCCGAAGGGCGCAGCCGGGACAGTCACGCTACGTCGCGCTGCGCGAGCCGCTCGCGAAGACGATTCCTACCGCGGTGCGCGTGGCACTTCGCGGTCCCGACCGGCATGCCGGCCGCGACGGCGATCTCCTCGAACGTGTAGCCGAGCGCGTCCTTGAGGACGATGACCTGCGCCTGCTCGGGCGAGATGTCGGCGAGCGAGTCGCAGAGCTCTTGCCGCAGCTCGGTGATTCGCACCCCACGGGTCGGATCGTGCTCGACGTCCGCACCCAGCTCGTCGGGCAAGGGATCGTGCACGCGCGTGCGCTGACGCTCGGCCACGTCTCGGCAGGTGTTGACCACGAGCCGGTGCAGCCACGTGGAGAACTGCGACTCGCCCCGGAACTGCCGCAAGCGCACGCAGAGCTTCGCGAGGGCCTCCTGCGCCGCGTCGCGCGCGTCCTCGGGGTCGCGGAGGAGGTGCCGCGCAAGCCGCTCGACGCGCGGCGCATGCCGCACGCAGAGCGCTTCGAGTGCCTGCGCGTCGCCGGCCTTGGCCCGCGTCACGAGAATCGGGTCGCTGAGGCTCGCGTAGTCGAGGCCGCGCTCGCGCAGCGGCTGCCTGATCCTCCCCACGGCCGCAGTAGTCTAAAGCCGAGTGTCGGATCTCTCGCCCGCCTCTGTCGAGCCGTTGCTGCAGGGGCGGCTCGGGCGGCCCTACCGGTTCGTCGAGGAGTGCGCCTCCACGCAGCGACTGCTCGATCCGGACGGGGCCGAAGGGACAACGGTCGCGACCGACCTCCAGACCCAGGGGCGCGGCCGGCTCGGTCGGACCTGGGAGGCGCCGGCGGGCCGGGCGCTCCTCTTCTCGGTCCTGCTCCGCCCCGATCCCCCGATGGTGCTCTGGCCCGAGCTCTCGCTCGTCGCCGGCGAGGCGGTCGCGCAGATACTGCACGACCACACAGGCGTCACGGCCGAGCTGAGCCACCCGAACGACGTGCTGATCGAGGGCCGGAAGGTGGCCGGGATCCTCCCCGAAGCAAGCACCGGCCGAGTGCGACTGGGGATCGGCGTGAACGTGAACCAGAGGGCCGACGAGCTACCCGCGGAGACGCCCAAGCCGCCGACGTCGCTTCACATGGAGACCGGGCGAGAGTGGCCGCGGGCGCCGCTGCTCGCCGCGACCCTGCTCGAGCTCGAGCGGCGCTACGACGACTGGCAGCGGCTCCACACGCACCGCTGAGGAACGCGCCCTACTCCGCGACGGGACGCTGGTCGCGGAAGCTCCGCGCAGCCTCGATCGCCGCGCCGAGGTTCAGGCCCTTGTCCTTCGCCTGCTTGATCAGCATCACGGTCTCGAGGGCGTCGATGTCGTAGATCCGCTGCTTCTTGCCCTTCGTGGGGATCTGCGCCTTGTTCGTCCAGTAGTCGAGCTGCATCTTCGAGATGCCCGCGATCTGGCAGACCTGGCCGAGGTAGAGCTCGACCTTGTCGAGATGCTCCGCCAGATTGATGGGTTCCAGAAGATCGACCTGCCGGCTGACTGCCATTCCGCCCTCACCGCGTGTGCTTGCCCGCTTCGAGAGTTATAGAGGTCCGAGGCTGCTTTTGGAAGGGGCGCCCGGTTACCCGGCCGCGGGTGGCGCCTCCTCGGGCTCCGGATCGCCGCTCGTCTCTTCGGTCTCGACGACAGGCGCGAGTGCCGACACCGTCTCGTCGTCGCCGCGCAGCCGCATCACGATCACGCCCTGGGTCGAGCGCCCGAGCCTCTTGACCTCCTCGACCGGGATCCGGATCACGGTGCCGGCGGTCGAGATGAGCATCACCTGGTAGCCGTCGCGCACGACGCGGGAGCCCACGAGATGCCCGCGCGCCTCGGTCAGCTGCACGGTCTTGACCCCCATGCCGCCGCGGCCCTTGACCGGATACTCGGAGACGCGCGTCCGCTTTCCGTAGCCGTTCTCGGTCACCACGAGGAGATCCGCGTCGTCCTCGGCGATGTTGATCGAGATCACCTCGTCGCCCTTGCGGAGCTTCATGCCGGCGACGCCCGAGGTGTCGCGCCCCATCGCCCGGACGTCGGTCTCGTGGAAGCGGATCGCCTGTCCCTTCGCCGAGACCATGAGGATGTCGTCCTCGCCCGAGGAGTGCCGGACGCCGACGAGCTCGTCGCCGTCGCGCATCTTGATCGCGATGATCCCGTCGGCCTTGAGGGGCGTGTTGTACGCCGCGAGCTCCGTCTTCTTGACGACGCCGTTCTTCGTGGCGAAGACGAGGTACTTCGCCTCCTCGAAGTCGCGCGTCTGGATCACGGCGCGCACCTGCTCCTCCTGCCGGAACGGGAGGAGGTTGACGATGGCCCGGCCCTTCGACTGGCGGGAGCCGAGCGGCAGCTCGTGCACCTTGAGCCTGTAGACCTTGCCCACGTTCGTGAAGAAGAGGATGTAGTCATGGGTCGAGGCGACGAAGAGGTGCTCGATGTAGTCGTCGTCCTTCAGCTCCATCCCCATCACGCCGATCCCGCCGCGCTTCTGCTCGCGGTAGGTCGTGACAGGTAGCCGCTTGATGTAGCCCGACCGCGTGATAGCGATGACCATGTCCTCCTCGGCGATCAGGTCTTCGAGCTCGAGCTCCTCCTCGGCGGCGACGATCTCGGTGCGGCGGTCATCGTTCCGGCCGTAGATCTGCTTGATCTCGAGCAGCTCGTCGCGGATGAGGCCGTCGATCTTCGCCGGGTCGCCGAGGATCTCGCGCAGCTCGGAGATCCGCTCCTGGAGATCCTTGTGCTCGGCTTCGACTTCCTTCCGCGCGAGGCCCGTGAGGCGCGAGAGCCGCATCTCGAGAATTGCCTCGGCCTGGATCTCGGAGAGCGAGAACTGCGCGATCAGCTGCTCGCGCGCCTCGTCCCGGTCGGCGGCCGCGCGGATGAGGGCGACGATCGCGTCGATGTTGTCGAGCGCGACGAGGTAGCCCTGGAGGACGTGCGCGCGGGCTTCGGCCTTGCGCAGCTCGTCCTTCGAGCGGCGGGTCACGACCTCGCGCTGGAACTCGAGGTAGTGGCGGACGAGCTCGAGCAGGGAGAGCGTCCGCGGGACACCGTCCACGAGCGCGACGGCGTTGTAGCCGAACGTCGACTGCAGCGGCGTGTGCTTGAAGAGCTTGTTGAGCGCGACCTGCGGCACCGCGTCGCGCTTGAGCTCGATCTGGATGCGCATGCCGGTGCGGTCGGAGTGGTCGGCGAGATCCGACACCTCCGTCAGCACCTTGTCGCGGACGAGGTCGGCGATCTTGAGGATGACGCCGGTGTCGCCGCCCTTCTTGACGCCGTACGGCAGCTCGGTGACGACGATCGCCGACCGGCCGCCGCGCAGCTCCTCGATGTGGGCGCGCGCACGCATCACGATCCGGCCGCGGCCGGTGCGGTAGGCGTCGCGAATCCCGCTCCGCCCCACGACGATCGCGCCGGTGGGGAAGTCGGGGCCCTTGACGTGCTTCATCAGGGCCTCGACCGAGATGCTCGGGTCGTCGATCATCGCGACCACCGCGTCGATCGTCTCGCCGAGATGGTGCGGGGGCATGTTCGTCGCCATCCCGACCGCGATCCCCGTCGACCCGTTGACGATCAGGTTCGGGAAGCGGGACGGGAGGACGGACGGCTGTCGCCGCGACTCGTCGTAGTTCGGCTCGAAGTCGACGGTGTTCGCGTCGATGTCGCGCAAGAGCTCGGTCGCGATCCGCGCGAGGCGAGCCTCGGTGTAACGCATGGCCGCCGCCGGGTCGTCGTCGATCGAGCCGAAGTTGCCCTGGCCGTCGACGAGCGGGTAGCGCAGCGAGAACGGCTGCGCCATCCGCACGAGCGTGTCGTAGATCGCCGAGTCGCCGTGCGGGTGGTAGTTCGCCATCACCGCGCCGACGGTCGAGGCGGACTTCTTGTAAGGCCGGTTCGGCTGCAGGCCGGCCTCGTGCATCCCGTACAGCACACGCCGGTGCACCGGCTTGAGGCCGTCGCGCACATCGGGCAGCGCACGCGAGACGATGACCGACATCGCGTAGTCGAGGAAGCTCGAGCGCATCTCCTGCTCGAGCTCGCGCGGCTCGATGCGACCCGGCCCCAGCGCCCCGGTGTCGACCTCAGACAACTGTGCCCCTAGACGTCAAGGAACGCGTCCTTCGCGTTCTCCTCGATGAAGACGCGGCGCGGCTCGACCTGGTCGCCCATCAGCATCGAGAACAGCTGGTCGGCGGCGCTCGCGTCCTCGACGTCGACGCGGACGAGCAGCCGCTTCGCGGGATCCATCGTCGTCTCCCAGAGCTGCTCGGGGTTCATCTCCCCGAGGCCCTTGTAGCGGGAGAGCTGCGTGCCGACCTCCTTCGCCAGCTCGAGCGCCTCGTGCCGGAGCTCGGAGAAGGTCTCCGGCTCGGCCGTGTGCTTGCCGAGGGCGAGCTTGAAGGGCGGCGGACCGACCACCTCGACGAGCTTCTCGTAAGCGCGGCGGAGGTTCGCGTAGATCGGCGACGCCAGCAGCTCGGCCGAGAGGCCGATGGTCTGAGCGGCGGAGGTCTCCTCCTCGACGACCTTCACCTGGAGGCCGCTCTCGTCCCGTTCGAGAACGGACAGCTTGAAGCCGTTGGGCGGCAGCGCCGAGATCGCCTTCTCGGCGGCGGCCGGCGTCGCGATGTCGAGCTCCACGAGCCGGTGCGAGACGACGAGGTCGGAGGCGTGCGGTCCGAAGTCGGCGCGCAGCCGGGCCGACCAGCCCTCGAACTCCGCGAGCGCGCCCGTGAACCGCTTCCAGCGCGCCTCGGTCAGCTTCACCTCGGTGCCGCCGCGGTCGCGCACCTCGAGCTCGCCGAACCGCTCGCGGACCAGCAGCTCCTCGAGCTGCGAATCCTTCTCGAAGTAGAACTCCTGGTTCCCGAGCTTCACCTTGTAGAGCGGCGGCACGGCGATGTAGACGTGTCCGTACTCGAAGAGCTCGCGCATGTGCCGGTAGAGGAACGTGAGGACGAGCGTGCGGATGTGCGAGCCGTCCACGTCGGCGTCGGTCATGACGATGATCCGGTGGTAGCGGAGGCCCTCGATGTCGAACTCGTCGCCGATCCCGGTGCCGATCGCGGTGATCATCGCCTGGATCTCGTTGTTCGAGAGCACCTTGTTGATCCGGTTCTTCTCGCTGTTGATGATCTTCCCGCGCAGCGGCAGGATCGCCTGGTACGTGCGGTCCCGTCCGGTCTTCGCCGAACCGCCGGCCGAGTCGCCCTCGACGATGAAGAGCTCCGCCGCCGCGGGGTCGCGGATCGAGCAGTCGGCGAGCTTGCCAGGCAGCGACGAGCCGTCGAGCGCCGACTTGCGCCGCGTAAGCTCGCGCGCCTGCCGCGCCGCGAGCCGCGCGCGCATCGCCGCAATCGCCTTGTTGCAGATCGCCCGCCCGTCCTGCGGGTTCTCCTCGAGGAACTGCGAAAAGGCCGAGTTGACGGTCGTCTGAACGAGGCCCTCGACGCCCGGATTGCCGAGCTTCGTCTTCGTCTGGCCCTCGAACTGCGGGTTGCGCAGCTTCACCGAGACGACCGCCGCCAGACCCTCGCGGACGTCCTCGCCGTCCAGGCTCTCCTTCTCCTTCAGCAGCTTGAGCTCCTGGGCCTTGGCGTTCAGTGTCCGGGTCAGCGCGCTGCGGAAGCCGGACAGGTGCGAGCCCCCCTCGATCGTGTTCACGTTGTTGGCGAACGTGAAGACCGACTCCTGGTACGAGGAGTTCCACTGCATCGCCACTTCGACACTGCCCTCAAAGCCGGCAGAGCCCTGCTCGGTCTCGCCCTCGAAGTAGACAAGGCGCTTGTGGATCGGGTCCTTCGCCTCGTTGATGAACGCGACGAAGTCGCGGATCCCGTTTTCGTAGTGGAACTCGACGGTCTTCCCGTCCGCTCGCTCGTCCACGAGCTTGATGTGGAGGCCCGACGTGAGGAAGGCCGTCTCCCGGAGCCGCTGCGTGATCGTCGCCGCATCGGCGTCGAGCTCCTCGAAGATCTCCGAGTCGGGCAGGAAGGTGATCGTCGTGCCCGTCGGGTCGCCCTTCGCCATCTTCCCGACGACTTCCATGTCGCCCGTGGGCTCGCCGCGCTCGAACTCCTGCCGGTAGACCTTCCCGTCACGGCGCACCTCGGCGACGAGGTGCTCGGAAAGCGCGTTGACGACGGAAACGCCTACGCCATGCAAGCCGCCCGAGACCTTGTAGCCCTCGCCGCCGAACTTGCCGCCGGCGTGGAGCTTCGTCAGGACGACGGTCAGCGCGGGCAATCCCTGTTCGGGCATGACATCGACCGGGATGCCCGAGCCCCAGTCCTGGACCGTGATCGAGTGGTCTGGATGGAGCGTGACCTCGATCCGGTCGTTGCGGCCCGCGAGCGCCTCGTCGACCGAGTTGTCCACCACCTCGGTGATGAGGTGATGGAGGCCGCGGAGGCCCGTCGAGCCGATGTACATGCCCGGCCTGAGCCGGACCGGCTCGAGTCCTTCGAGGACGGTGATGTCCCTTGCTGTGTAGTCCGTTTCAGTCATGAAAAAAGCCCTGCAAATTCCGCATTTGCGGGCACGAGGAAGTGTATCAGACGGAGCGGTCGGCCGAGGCCCGGACGAGCGCCGCTTTTATGACTTTCGCGACAGATTCGCGCAGCTTTGGATCATCGATCGCGGAGGCCAGCTCCGCGGCCTCGCGCGCCTGCTCCGGCGACGGTTGGAGCCGAGGCGCCGCGAGGGGCTCAGGCGTCGTCTGGGGCAGTGGCCCCGGGGTGAAGCGGAGCCTCGGACGACCCGGCAGCCGACCCGAGATCTCGGCCGCCCGCTGCGTCAGCTCGAAGCCCCAGATCGCGTCGCGGACATGCACGACGAGCGTTCCGTCGGGCTGCGTCCGCGCCGGCCACGCGTGTCGCGCGATCTGCTCGCCCACGGCCTCGGGCCAAGCGGTGACGACGTCGCCGGCCCCGCTGTCCGCCCCCACGCGGCTCAGCTCGGCCCTGATCTGCTCGCCGAGGGGCTCCACTACGCGGCCGCCTCCAGCACCGTCCCGGGGGTCACCTCGAGCAGCTGGTCGGGAGCCGCCGGCAGCATCGCGGCATCGGTCGCCGTCACGAGCGCCTGGCCTGCAACGCGCACGCGTGCGGCGAGGATCTGACGACGCCCCGGGTCGAGCTCCGAGAGCACGTCGTCGAGCAGCAGGAGAGGTGGCACGCCCGTGCGGTCGGCGATGGTCTCAGCCTCGCCCAGTAACAGCGCCAGGAGAGCCAGCCGCTGCTCGCCCTGCGAGCCGAAGCTGCGCAGGTCGCGGCCGGCAGCGGCAAGCGTGATGTCGTCGAGATGCGGCCCGAGCGAGGTCGCGCCGCGCTCGAGGTCGCGTTCCAGGACGGCCTCCAGGGCTGCCGTGGTGGGCGGCTCGCCCTCGTAGCGAAGCACCAGGTCGCCGAGGCCCAGCTCGGCCGCCCGGGCGGCGGCGGGTGGCTCCAAGAGCGCCAGCGTCTCGAGGCGAGCGGCGACGAGCTCGGTCCCCAGCTCAGCGACGCGTTCGGTCCACGGCTCGATCGCTTCTCGGCCCGACAGGCCTGCCGCAGCGCGACGCAGCGCGGCATTTCTCTGCGCGACCGCCGCGCCGTAGTCCGCGGGCAGCGGTGCCCGCGCAGGAGCAAAGCGGCCGAGAACCCGGTCGAAATACGCACGGCGTGCGGCCGGGGGGCCCTTCACCACGCCGAGCCGGTCCGGTGTGAAGACGAGCGTGGAGACCATCGTGCGGAGCTGCTCGGCCGCCCGCAGCGGCGCCCCGTTCAGCCGCGCGCGCTTCCCCTCTCCGCGACGGACCGCCACCTCGAGCTCCAGCCGCACATCACCGCGGCTCCCCGAGACCGCGGCGCGTGCTCCCTCCGCGCCGAAGCGTACGACCTGCGAATCGGTGCGGGTCCGGGGGGAGAACCCCTGCGTCGCGACATGCGCGGCCTCGAGCAGGTTCGTCTTGCCCACGCCGTTCGCGCCCACCACGAGCACGAGCCCCGGCTGCAGTCCCAGCTCGAGCCGCTCGTAGGAGCGAAAGTCGCGGAGCGAGACCGTCTCGACGATCAGCGCCGCTCAGCCGGGGAGGCGAATCGGCATGACGAGGTACGTGAAGTCGTCGGCCTCGTCGGTGAGGATCGCCGGGCGCAGCGGGCTGATCAGCTTCATCTTCACGTCGTCGCCTTCGACCGACTCGAGGCCTTCACGCAGGAACTCCGCGTTGAAGCCGATCTCGAGCGGCTCGCCGCTGTACGCGACCGGCATCGACTCCTTCGACTCGCCCACCTCGTGCGTGCGGGCAACCACGGTGACCTCGCCCTCCGCGAAGCGCAGCTGCAGCGGCGTCGCGCGCTGGATCATCACGGCGGCCCGGCGCACGACGTCGAGGAGCTCCACCCGCGACACGGTCAGCTCGTGCTCGAAGGTCTCGGGCAGAAGCTGGCGGTAGTTCGGGAACTGCCCGTCGATCCGGCGGGTCGTGAGCCAGACTCCGCCGGCCGAGAAGAGCACCTGGTTCTCCTGCACGCCGAGCGCGATCTCGTCCCCGTCGCCGGGGATGCGCGCGAGCTCCTGCAGCGCGCGGCTCGGAACGATGGCCTCGAGATCCGGTCCCGGCGAGGTGAGCGTCGTCTCCTTCACCGCGAGGCGGTAGGAGTCGGTGGCAGCCATGACGAGCTTGTCGCCCGCGAACTGGACGAGCACGCCTGTCAGGACGGGCCGCGCCTCGTCACGCGACGCCGCACGCGCCACGCGCGCGATCGTCTCGAGCAGCGCCTCGCGCTCGACGGTGAACGTCTCTGCCTCGGTGAGCTCGGGCAAGCGCGGGAAGTCCTCGGCGTTGTACGTGTGCAGCGTGTAGCTCGCGCTCCCCGATCCGACATGGACGACGGACTCCGACGCGCGATGCTCGATCGTCACGTCGTCACCGGGCAGGAGCCTGGCGATGTCGACGAGCGTCCGGCCGGGCAGGACGACCGCGCCGTCGCCTTCCACGCGTGCGGACACCGCGGCGCGCAGCGACAGCTCCATGTCCGTCGCTGCGAGGCGAAGCTCGTCGTCGTGAGCCTCGAGCAGGATCCCCGACAGGATCTGGATCGCCGTGCGGCTCGACACGGCTCGGCCGACGAGCGCAAGGCCCTGCACGAGCTCGTCCTTCGAGCAGGTAATCCTCAGGTCGGCACCGACTGCGATGTCACTCTCGATCATTCAGGGATTCTCGTAGAAGTCATAGGGAGTGTGGAGGTTGGGGAAGACGTGCTTCTGACCCCTTCCTTCCTGCGTGCAGCGTGTGGGGGTTCATTGTGGACGATTCGCAGGGTCCCACAGGCGGCAAGCGTCAGCGGACCTGCTTCACACGTGCGGTCAGCTCCTGCACGAGGTTGTACACAGACCTGTCCTCACGGATCAGGCGGGCGATCTTGGACGTCGCGTGGATGACCGTGGTGTGGTCGCGACCGCCGAACTCCTTGCCGATCTTCGGCAGCGAGGAGTCCGTCAGCTCGCGTGAGAGGTACATCGCGACCTGTCGCGGGTAGACGATGTTCTGTGAGCGCTTGTCGCCACAGAGCTCGTCGAGAGAGAGCTCGAAGCGCTCGGCGACGAGATCCTGGATGCGCTTGATCGAGACCTCTGCGGCCTCGCCCTGCGGGAAGACGTCGCGCAGGACGTCCTGCGCGAGCTCGACCGTCATCGGGCGGCCGGTGAGAGAGGAGAAGGCGACGACGCGGGTGAGCGCGCCCTCGAGCTCGCGGATGTTGGTCGAGACGCGGCCGGCGATGAACGTCAGCACCTGCTCGTCGTGCACGTGGATCCCGTCCACCTTCACCTTCTTGCGCAGGATCGCGATCCGCGTCTCGAGGTCCGGCGGCTGGATGTCGGTGATCAGCCCCCACTCGAAGCGGCTGCGCAGCCGTTCCTCGAGGGTTGCGATGTCGCGCGGCGGCCGGTCGGACGAGAGCACGATCTGCGAGCCGGCCTCGTACAGCGAGTTGAAGGTGTGGAAGAACTCCTCCTGGAAGCGCTCCTTGCCCTCGAGGAACTGGACGTCGTCGATGAGCAGGACGTCGTACGCGCGATAGCGCTGCTTGAAGCTTTCCGTGCGCTTGTCGCGCAGCGAGTTGATGAAGTCGTTGACGAAGGCCTCGCTCGTCACGTAGCGCACCGACAGCGACGACGAATGCTCCGCGACGTACTGCGCGACGGCCTGCAGGAGGTGCGTCTTGCCGAGGCCGGTGCTCCCGTAGATGAAGAGCGGGTTGTACGCCTGCGCCGGCGCTTCCGCGACGGCGAGCGCCGCGGCATGCGCGAACCGGTTGGACGACCCGATCACGAAGGAATCGAACGTGTACTTCACGTTGAAGCCGCCGCTCTCGGGCCGTTCGGCCATGCGGTGGACCATGGGAACGACACCCTCCGAGTCCGCACGGCCATCCGTCGGCTGCTCACCGGGCGCTACCTGGAGCTCGAGCGAGCGCTCGCCTCCGAGGATGTCACGGGCGGCGGCGCCGATCAGACCGAGGAAGTTGCCTTCGATCCAGTCGCGGGTGAACTCGTCGGGGACGGTGATGACGAGCGTGTCGTCGTCCAGCTGCCGCCCGTGGACCTCACCGAACCACTTGCTGTACGTCCCGTCGCTGAGCGCCTCTCTGAGCCGCCCCGAGATCTCCTCCCAGAGGTGCTCTGCAGACAGCTCAACTTGGTGCTCCACCGACGCCCTGACCCTCCCGTTTCCGGCCCGGCGGCCAGCATAACAGCGGCTTCCCCGAGGGCAAAATTGCCGCGTTTGCAGGCATTTACCGGAAGGTCGAAATCCCTCCACAGGTGTGGACAGCCGTGGGGGAACTCCCTCCGCCCGCATCCCTGCAGCGCCCGCGGCTGTGGACAAAGCGGTGGACGAGCTCGTCTATACTGACCGTCGCGCCCCGCCACCCGCGGGGATTTTTCTGGCAAAGAGACCCTTTCGCAGTCGTGAAGCGCACCTACCAGCCCAACGTCCGTCGCCGCAAGCGCAAGCACGGCTTCCGCGCCCGGATGGCGACGAAGGCCGGCCGGGCGATCCTGAAGCGCCGCCGCGGCAAGGGCCGGGCTCGCCTCTCGGCGTAGGTCGGTCCGGCGGGACCGAGCTACTAAGCTGCATCCGTGAAGCGCGCCAACCGCCTGTCCCGCTCTCGGGACTTCGATGCGGTGCATCGCCGGGGACGTTCCGTCTCGTCCCGCTTTCTCGTTCTCTACTGGCTGCCGCAGGAGGAGCCGGCCGAGCCGCGCATCGGGTTCGCCGTGCCGAGAGCAGCCGGAGGTGCCGTCGAGCGGAACCGCATCAAGCGCCGCCTGCGCGAAGCCTGGCGCGAACGGATCGAGCGCGTGCCGGAAGGGCACGACTACGTGCTGATCGTCCGCCCCGGCCTCATCGAGGCAGCCGAGACGAACGGCTTCGAGTGGCTCGGCGAGCGCGTCGACGAGCTGCTCGAGCAGACCGGAGCGCTCGCCGCATGAGGACCCTTCTGCGTCTGCCCGGGCTCGTCGGGATCGGCCTCGTCTGGCTCTACCGGCTGACGTTCGGCTCGCTCTTCCCCACCACGTGCAAGTACCACCCGTCCTGTTCGGAGTACGCGGTGCAGGCCCTTCGCCGCCACGGCCTCGCCCGCGGCAGCGTCCTCGCCTGCTGGCGGCTGCTCCGCTGCAACCCGTGGAGCCGCGGCGGCTTCGACCCGGTGCGCTGATGCTCTTCGCGATCCCGATCATCAGCCAGCTCGAGACCGTGATGCGTCACGTTCTCAACTTCTTCCACTCCAACCTGAACCTGACGTGGGCCTGGTCGATCGTGGCGACGACGGTCGTCGTGCGGATGATCCTCGTCCCGCTCACGATCAGGCAGATCCACTCGATGCAGAACCTGCAGCGCCATGCGCCGCAGATGAAGGAGATCCAGAAGAAGTACAAGCACGACCGGCAGAAGCAGAACGAGGAGCTGATGCGCTTCTACCGGGAGAACAACATCAACCCGGCCGCCTCGTGCCTGCCCATGCTCCTGCAGCTGCCGGTCTTCATCGCCCTCTACTACACGCTCAAGCACTTCAACACGAACTTCCACGTCACGAAGCACGCGGATCTCTCGTTCCTCCACTTCATCCCGTCGATCGCGGACCACACGACCACGCACTGGGGCGGCTACGTGCTCCTGTTCGTCTACGTCGCGAGCCAGATGGCCTCGTCGTTTTTCATGATGACGACCACCGACAAGACGCAGCGCGTGCTCTTCATGGTGATGCCGCTCTTCTTCGTCTTCATCATCGCGCGCTTCCCGGCGGGCCTCGTCCTCTACTGGGTGACGACGAACCTCTGGACGGTGGGGCAGGGACTGATCACCCGGCGGCTCGTCTCGCGGACTCCTGCTCCTGCTGTGGAGAAGCGCAGCTCGCGCACGCCGCCGAAGGACGACGGCACGAGCGGCAACGGCGCGCGCCGCGAGGCGCCGCAGCCGAAGCCGACCCCGGGTGCCTCGCAGCGGCCCCGGCAGGTGCGGCGGAAGAAGAAACGCACGAGCCGGAGATGAGCGAGGTCGCGGACCTGACGGTCGAGGCGACCGGCGAGACGGTCGGCGAGGCGAAATGGGCGGCGCTGCGCGAGCTCGAGCGCCGGCATCCCGGGCTCGACAAGGCTTCGGTGCAGTTCGAGGTCCTGGCCGAGGGCGAGCGCGGAATCCTCGGCGTCGGCTACGAGCCGGCGCGGGTGATCGCGCACCTCCCGTCGGAAGCCGCGCGGGCCGCGACGGTCGTCCTGGGGGACGAGGCCGGGCAGGCCGCGGAGGCACGAGGACTGGTCGCGCGGATCGTGGACACGCTCGGCGTCGACGCCGAGGTGGTCGCTCGTGAAGACGCCGAGGCGATCGTCATCACGTGCTCGGGCCCGGACGTGGGCCTCCTCATCGGCCGCCACGGCCAGACGATCGACTCCATCCAGTACCTCCTCAACGTGGTCGCGTATCGGGCGTACGGAGAGGAGAAGAAAGACGTCGTGGTCGACGCGGCGGGCTATCGCGCCCGGCGTAAAGCGACCCTCGAGACGCTCGCTCTGCGGGTCGCCGAGCGCGTACGCGATTCGGGAGAGCCCGAGGAGCTCGAGCCCATGACGGCGGTCGAGCGGAAGGTCGTCCACCTGCGCCTCAAGGAGGTCCCGGGTGTGGGCACGACCTCCGAGGGGACGGAGCCGAACCGCTACGTCGTCGTCCTTCCTGAGTGACTGGCTAAAGGCCGTTCTCGGCACGCCCGGGCTGACGGCCCTGCGCGACGCCGAACGCGCGCGGGAGATGTTGCTCGACGACGCGCTGCGTGCGCTGCCGCTGCTCGAGCGGTTCGCCGGGGCGGTGATCGACGTCGGCTCCGGCGGCGGCTCGCCAGGGATTCCGCTGGCTGCCGCACTTCCCGAGCGCGAGGTCACGCTGCTCGACGCGGAGCGCCGGAAGTGCGACTTCTTGAGCCGCTGGGCGCCCCCGAATGCCCGGGTCGTCTGGGGTCGGGCCGAGGAGCAGCCGGCGGAAGGATGGAGCGTCGCGGTCGCCAAGGCACTCGCTTCGCCGCCCGTGGCCGCAGAGCTGTGCCTTCCGCTCGTCCGGGTGGGGGGAGCGGCGATCCTCTGGCTCGGCGAGCGGGCGGATCTCACTCGTCTCGCGGCCGCGTCGGAGCTGCTCGGCGGAGGGCCTCCCGAGCTCCACGACGGCCTCGTTGTCCTGCCGAAGATCGCGTCCACGTCCCCGGGGTTCCCGCGCCGCGTCGGCGTCGCGAAGAAGCGTCCGCTGGCCTAGCGACAATGGCTGCGGCCATGAGTCGCATCTACGCGCTCGCGAACCAGAAAGGCGGCGTCGGCAAGACGACCACCGCCGTCAATCTCGCCGCTTGCCTCGCCGAGGCCGGCGAGCGGGCGCTCGTGATCGACCTCGATCCGCAGGCGAACGCGACGTCCGGGCTGGGGATGCGTGCGAACGGCACGTCGAGCTACGACCTGCTCGACGGCGCGCCCCTCGCGGAGCTCGTCCACCCCACGGCGTTCGCGAACCTCGATCTCGTCCCCGCGAAGCCGGATCTCGCCGGCGCGGTCGTCGAGCTGTCCGGCCGCTCCGACGGCGAGCGATATCTCGCGCAGGCGCTTGCCTCCGGACGCGAGGAATACCGCTTCGTCTTCCTCGACTGCCCCCCGTCGCTCGGGCCGCTCACGGTCAACGCACTGGCCGCCGCCGACCGCGTGCTCGTGCCGGTGCAGGCCGAGTACTACGCGCTCGAAGGACTGACCCAGCTCCTCCACTCGGTCGAGCTGATCCGGCGCCGCCTCAACCCGAAGCTCGGCATCGGCGGCGTGCTGCTCACGATGGTCGATGGCCGCACGCGCCTCGCGCAGCAGGTCGAGGAGGAGGTGCGGCGCCACTTCGGGCCGCTCGTCTTCCGCACGTCCGTCCCCCGCTCGGTGCGCCTGGCCGAGGCCCCGAGCCATGGATTGCCCGCGATTGCCTACGACCGTCGCTCCGCCGGAGCCGACGCCTACTGGAAGGTGGCGATGGAGCTTGTCGAGCGCGCCTGAGTCCTCGAATGCTAGAAGCGCCGACGGCAAAGCCGCCGGCGCCCGGAAGGAAACCTCGGGCCGTCGCGGTCTCGGCCGCGGTCTCGAGGTGCTGATCGGCGGCCAGCCGGTCCCGACCGAGCTGCTCGAGATCCCCGTCGATGCGATCCACCCGAACCCGCGCCAGCCGCGGAGGCGCTTCGAGGCCGACGCCGCCTCGGGGCTGGCCGAGTCGGTGCGGCGGCAGGGCGTCATCCAGCCTCTGCTCGTGCGCCCGCGCGGGGTTGGGGGTTACGAGATCGTCGCCGGCGAGCGCCGGTGGCGGGCGGCTCGGGAGGCCGGCCGCGAGACGGTGCCGGCCGTCGTGCGCTCCGCAGACGATCGCGACACCCTCCTGCTCGGCCTGGTGGAGAACGTCGCGCGCGAGCAGCTGACGCCGATCGAGGAGGCGCGCGCCTACGCCGTCCTGATCGACGAGTTCGCGCTCTCGCTTGGCGAGGTCGCCGAGCGGGTCGGTCGCTCCAAGCCGTCCGTCTCGAACCGGATCCGCCTGCTCGAGCTGCCCGACGACGTGCTCGGGATGGTCGAGCGCGGGCAGCTCACCGAGGGGCACGCGCGGGCGGTTCTCGCCGTGCCCGACCACGAAGGCCGCCGGCGGCTCGCACGCGAGATCGTGCGTCGGGGTCTCTCGGTGAGGGCCGCCGAGCAGCGCGCGAAGTGGGCGGGCGCCCGGCAGCGGCCGCGAGCGCGCTCAGCTCCGGTCGATCCCGCGCTCGCAGAGCGCGTGCGCAACGCGGTCGAGCGGCTGACCGGCAGGCACGCTCGCGTCCTCCCCGGACGCGTCGAGCTGCCCTTCGGCGACGAGCACGACCTTGCGGAGCTCGCCGAGGCATTCGAGAACACCGCGGCTACAATCGACCCGCTTGCGGGCGATTAGCTCAGCTGGTTAGAGCGCCGCTCTGATAAGGCGGAGGTCCCTGGTTCGAATCCAGGATCGCCCATGCAGCGACAGGGGTGCGGTGCCGGCCTGGGGGAGCCCACGGCGGAGCTCCCCCATGTCGCCACCGTCCTATGTGGTCGTCGGAGCAGTTGCCGTCGAACCTGCAAGCGAGCAGAACAGCGAGCCTAGAACCCCGCCGTTCGGCGTGGCGGTGATGCTGAGGTGGACCTGGTTGAGGTCGACGACCAGGCCGAGGAGGTCGAGATGGAGCGGCCCGAGGATGAGGTCGAGAATCGGGCAGGTTCCCGCGGCCGCCGACTGCTGGGTGCTCTTCACCGGTACGGAAAAGCCCAGGAGGTTGGCTGAGGTGGCCAGTCCACTTCGGTGCACCACCGAGGTCAGGTGGCGGCTGTACGAGGCGAGTGACCGCAGCTTGACCTTGGCGCGCGCCAGCTGACAGAAGAGGCTGCCGAGCGCGCCTCCGTTGGGTTCGCCCTTGATCGAGAGGATGACCTTCCCGAGATCGACGTTGAGGCCGAGCAGAGTGAGAGAGAGCTGGTCCAGCTGGAGGCTGAGCACCGAGCAGGTGCGGGCAGCAAGGTGGCGGAAGCCGCGGCTGAGGACACGCGCCGTGAACGGCTTGGTCACCGAGTGTGATGCCCCGTCCGGCGTGGTGGCGGTGGCCGTCACGCTCCCGAGTGCCACCAGGCGATGACCGCGCTGGACGAACTTTCCGAGCTTGAATCCAACCCGCATCGTGGTCTGCGCTGACTGCGCGGTCGGCGCTGCCGACACTGCAGTAGCCGCAGCGAAGCCGAGCGCCGCCGTCCCGCAAGCGACGGCGACTGCGAGCAGCCACCTAGGCATCCGTGATCCCCCTTTTTCCGGTGATCCCAGTGGGCGAACGCGCGCGGAAGTTCCCGCTCTGGTTGCCCGTAAACGGCGCCGAGCTAATGGAGGCGGTTCGTGCGGACGAGGTACTCCTCGACCGCGAGCAAGAACGCCTCGTCCTGGGCGAGCTCCACGAGTCGGCCCTTGGTGACGGCGTCGAGCTCCTGGTCGAGGGCGATCTCCACGACGAAGCTCGGCGTCCGGCCCGTCTGCGAGAGAGACGCCATCCGCAGGAAGATCCGGCGGGCGTCCTCGTTCTGCGAGATCGCCTCGAGCGACTCGATGTCGTCCAGCCAGAGAGTGCGCACGTGGGTCAAACGCGACGTGCCAGACCGGGGATACGCCGCGTTTCCAGGCCCTGTGCCTGAGCTATATTCGAGACGAGGTCGCCCGGGATGCAGGAGATGCTCATCTACGGAGTCAGCTTCGACCTGGTCGGCAAGCAGCCGATCGTCCTCCTGAAGACCGCCGACGGGAACAAGTTCCTGCCGATCTGGATCGGGCATCCCGAGGCGGCGGCGATTCTCATGAAGCTGCAGAGCCAGAGCTCCGTCCGGCCGATGACGCACGACCTCGTGAGCGACATGCTCGAGCAGCTCGGAGCGTCGATCAGCCGCATCACCGTGACCGAGCTCCGCGAGAACACCTTCTACGCGCAGATCACCGTGATCCAGGACGGCCAGGAGATCGAGGTCGACTCGCGGCCCTCCGACGCGATCGCGCTCGCCATCCGCGCCGAGGCGCCGATCTTCGCCGCCGACGACGTGATCGCGGAGTCGGCAATCGAGTTCGAGGGCGAGGAGGTCGACGAAGAGCAGCTGGAGGCGGAGGTCCTGCGCTTCCGAAGCTTCCTCGAGGACGTCACACCCGACCAGTTCGTCGTCGAGAACGGCGAGGAAGAGGACTAGCTACCGCACGACGATCGCCACCAGCGCCGCCCCGTTGAAGAACGCGTGCACGAGCATCCCCGGCAGGACGCTCCCGGTACGGTCGCGGAGCCAGGCGAGGCCGATGCCGAGCGCGACGAGCACGAGGAGAGCCTCGACGAGCCCGTGAGCGAGGCCGAAGGCGACGCCTACGATGAGGATCGACGGCGCGCGGCCGAGGAAGCGCAGCAGCGACTGGCCGGCGCCGCGAAACGTCAGCTCCTCCACGACCGGCGCGATCACGGCAAAGAGGACGAAGTTCGCGGCGAAGGCGCCCGCGTGCGCCGGCTCCCAGGGCACGTTGGTGATGCCCTGCTCCTTCGCGGGGCTCTGCGGCAGCGGCAGGGTGGAGACGACGACCTCGCACAGGAAGACCGCGAGGACGACGGAGGCCCCGAGTCCCAGCGCTCGTCCCCAGCCCCGTGGCGGCCGCAACGCGAGCAGGTCGAAGCGGTCGATCACGATCAGCAGCACGATCCCGAGCCAGACCGCGTAGAGGATCGTGCCGCCGGCGAAGGTCGAGTACGAGTAGACCTCCTGGTGCGAGACGCCCCGCGTGCCGCCGCCGCCCCCATGAAAGCGCTGCCAGTAGTTGGCGAGGGCGATGGCCCCGACGAAGACGCTCCAGCAGACGAGCCGCACGGGGCTTGGCCGCGGACGCGGCTGCGCGGCTTCGACCTCCACGATCGCTGAGCATAGGCTGAGGCCCATGCGTCACTTCACGCCCGAGGAGGCGAACGCGGAGCTCGAGCACGTGCGGCCGCTCGTCGAGCAGCTCGTCGCGGGCCGGCAGGAGCACGCTGCTGCGCTCGAGCGGCAGGAGGAGCTCGAGCGGAAGATCCGCGGCAACGGCGGCGGCATCCCGCCCGCGGAGCTCGCCTCCGCGACCGCCGAGGTCGATGCCGTCGCTCGGCGCCTCGCGCGTCTCGTCGACGAGATCACGAGTCACGGCGCGCAGGTGAAGGACCTCGACAGCGGGCTCATCGACTTCCCGGCGTTGCGGGGCAGCGAGACGGTGCTCCTCTGCTGGCAGCTCGGCGAGGACGAGATCGCCTGGTGGCATCGCGTCGAGGACGGCTTCGCGGGGCGGCGGCCGCTGCCGTTGGACTGAGGATTCCGCGGGCCCGCCGCGAACTTCCTGCGGGGGATGGATCCGTTCTGGAAGCACATCGCGATCGCCGCGGCGATCTTCCTCGTGATCACGCTCTTTGCGCGCGTCATCGACTGGTGGCTTCAGCGGCGGACACTCGCCCCCGAGGCCGTGACGCGCTACCGCGTCTTCCGCCGGATCGTGACCGTCGTCATCCTCACGGTCGGCCTCTTCTCGGCGCTGCTCGCGATTCCCGAGGTCAGGGCTGTCGCGGGCGGCCTGCTCGCGTCCTCCGCGCTCCTGGGCGTCGTCCTCGGCTTTGCCGCGCAGCGGACGCTCGGGAACTTCGTCGCCGGCGTCCTCATCGCGCTCGCCCAGCCGGTGCGCATCGGCGACCGCGTCGAATACGACGGCTCGACGGGCGTGATCGAGGAGATCGGGCTCACCTACACGTTCATCCGGGCGGCCGATCGCCGGCGAATCGTCGTGCCGAACGAGAAGCTCGCGTCCGACACCATCGTCAACGCCTCCATCCGGAGCCGTGAGACGTTCGCCGAGGTCTCTCTGCCGGTGCCGCTCGCCGCGGACCTCGACGCCGCCCTCGACGCGTTGCGTGAGGACGTCGCGGAGGAGCGTGACGCGTCCGTCCATGTCAGCTCGCTCGAAGATCCCGCGACCGTCACGGTCCGCGCGGCGGCCGCCGACGAGCTCGCCGCGGAGCGCCTCGAGCAGGAGCTCCGTCTGCGCGCGCACCGGCGCCTCCGTGCGCTCGGCGTCTGGACGTGAGCTCCAAGCGCAAGCCGAAGAAACGGCGACCGAGGCGGAGGCGCCGCCTCCTCGTCGTCCTCGCGGTCACGATTCCGCTGGCGCTGCTCGCGCTCACGGCGGCAGGGGGCGCCGTCTACTTCAGCTCGAGCTGCGACCTGAGCGCGCTGCGACCGGTGCGTCAGGCCGACAGCTCGCTCGTCTACGGCGCGAACGGCCAACTGATCGGCGTCCTCCCCGCGGTCGAGAACCGGACGGCGGTCCCGCGCGGCGCGATCAGTCCCTGGATGCCGAAGGCGACCGTCGCGATCGAGGACCGGCGCTTCTACCAGCACGGCGGGATCGACCCGGCCGGGATCCTTCGCGCACTCGTCGCGGACGTGAGCGCCGGCCGCTTCGTCCAGGGCGGGTCGACGATCACGCAGGAGCTGGTGCGCAACCTCTACCTCTCGAGCGAGAAGAGCCTGCAGCGGAAGGTCGTCGAGGCGTGCCTCGCCGTCAAGCTGGCCCGGGCGTGGCCGAGGCAGCGGATCCTCACCGCCTATCTCAACGACGTCTACTACGGCAATCACGCCTACGGGATCCAGGCGGCCGCCGAAACGTACTTCTCGGTCCCCGCCAGCCGCCTGACGCTCGAGCAGGCCGCTCTCCTCGCGGGGCTGCCCCAGGCGCCGTCGTACTACGACCCACTCCACAACCCGGCCGGCGCGCTCGCGCGGCGCGACGAGGTGCTCCGTGCGCTGAAGCGGAGCGGAGACCTCACCGAGGCGCGATACGCGGCGGCCGCGCGCGATCGCAGCCTCCACCTGCGGCCCAGCCCGGCGTACGCGAGCCGCGAGCCGTACTTCGTCGGCTATGTCGAGAACCTGCTCGAGCAGGAATACGGCGCGGCGATGGTCCGGGCGGGGGGGCTCAGGATCTACACGACGATCCGGCCGCGCCTGCAGAGCGCTGCCGTGCACGCGCTTTCCCAGGTGCTCTACGGGCGCCGCGATCCTGCCGGCGCGATCGTCTCGGTCGACCCCGCGACCGGGGCGATTCGAGCGATGGCGGCCGTCACTCCCGCGACGCCGGGCAACGAGTTCAATCTCGCGACGACGGCCGAGCGCCAGGCCGGCTCGACGTTCAAGCCGATCGCCCTCGCCGCGGCGGTGGTGCAGGGAATGAACCCCTGGGCGACGCGTTACCTCTCGGCGCCGTTCGACTACGCGCCGCTGCAATGGCGCGTCCGGACGTACGACGGCACGTCCGCGGGGCCAGAGACCGTCGCAGCGGCGACGCTCCACTCCGACAACACGGTCTACGCGCGACTCGCGCTCGACGTCGGACCGGACGCGATCGCCGCCATGGCGCAGAAGCTCGGCGTCCAGACGAAGCTGCAGCCGACGCCTTCGCTCGCGCTCGGCACCGGCGCAGTCGCTCCGCTCGACATGGCGTCCGTCTACGCGACGCTGGCCGCGGGCGGCGTGTACTCCCGGCCGCTCGCGATCCGGCGAGTCGCCTTCCCCGACGGCAAGGTCGATGCGGGATGGGGACGGCTGCAGCAGACACGTGCCGTACCGGACTGGGTCGCGGCGACCGTCACACGCGTGCTCGAAGAGAACATGCTGCACGGCACCGGCGTGGGCGCTCACGTCCCCGGCCGCGTCGATGCGGGCAAGACCGGGACGACCGACGACTACGCCGACGCGTGGTTCTGCGGCTACACGCCCTCGCTCGAGGCGACGGTCTGGATCGGCTACCCGCGGGCCGAGATCCCGATGCTCGACGTCCACGGAGCTGCCGTCTCCGGTCCGACGCTGCCGGCCGACGTCTGGCGCCTCTACATGGAGCGCGCGTCCGCGGGCACCGTCGTGAGCGATTTCCCCCGGACGACGACTCCGGCCCAGTTCCACCCGTGGGCCGGCCGGTACGCGTACACGGCCCCTCCGGCCGCTACTACGTCGTCACTCCCGTAGTTCCCGCGGTGGTCGTCCCTGCTGTCGTGGTGGGCGTCGTGGTCGTCGTCGGCGTCGTGGTCGACGGCGTCTGAGTCGTGGTATGCGCGGTGGTCGTGCCGCGGGTGGTCGTGCGGGCCGTCGTCGTGGGCCGTGTCGTCGTGGCGGCCGTCGTCGCCTGGGTGTGCGTCGGTGTCGAGGTCGAGACCGAGGCGGTCGTCCCAACGGACGTCGTGTGGTGATGGCGGTGCCCGGTCGAGGCGACGCCGATTGGCGTGGTCGGGCCCGTACGCGTCACCGCCCAGGCGAGAACTCCCCCCGCGGCCGCCAGCAGCAGGAGCGCGAGCGCGATTGCGGCAACCGCCCTCCGCCGAGAGCGTCTCGCAGGCGGAACTGCCGGAGCCGCGAGTACCTGCGTCGCTTCCATGTCCGCAGCGGCGGCGATGGTCGCAGGCGGGGCTCCGAGCGCTGCCAAGAGCGCCGTCCCGTCTGCCGGCCGTTCGGCCGGATCCTTCCGCAGAGCAGCCGCCGTGAGTGCCGCGAGCTCGGGCGGCGCGTCGGGCTCGAGCGTCTCGACCGCGGGCGGCGGCGCGTGCCGGTGCATGTCGACGAGAGCGAGCGCGTCGTCGGCCGCGAACGGCAGCGCGCCCGTGAGCATCCGGAAGAGGATGACGCCGAACGAGTAGACGTCGCTGGCCGCTCCGGCCGGCTCGCCGGCCGCCTGCTCCGGCGAGATGTACGCGGCCGTGCCGAGCACCGTTCCGGCCTCGGTCAGGGTGCCGGCGCCGGCCGTGCGCCGCGCGAGGCCGAAATCGCCGAGCTTGGGCCTGCCCTCCTCGTCGAAGAGGACGTTCGCAGGCTTCAGGTCGCGATGGATGAGCCCTCGGGCATGGAGGTGCGCGAGCCCCGCCGCGATGCCGTGAGCGATGCGATGCGTCTCCTCCGGCGGTAAGGGCCCCTGCGACAGACGCTGCTCGAGCGTGCCGCCGGGCAGCCATTCGAGCGCCATGAACGGCCCCGCCTCGTCCTCGCCGTAGTCGTAGACGCGCATGATGTTCTCGTGCGCGAGCGCCGCGGCGGCTTGCGCCTCACGCCGGAACCGCTCGAGATCGGCGGTCGGCGACAGGATCTTCAGCGCGACGGTGCGGTCGAGCGTGTCGTCGTGCGCGCGCCAGACTTCCGACATCGGGCCGTGGCCCTGCAGCTCGTCGAGGCGGTAGCGCCCGGCGACTTCGTCACCTTGTCTCACGACTACTACCGTATGCACTCACGGTGACATCGCTACTCACCCTCGACGAGGCTCAGGCGCGCGTGCTCGAGCTTGCCCGCCCGCTGCCGTCGGAGCCCGTGCCGGTCGCCGAGGCTGGAGGCCGTGTCACCGCGGAGGAGATACGCGCGCGCGTCGACCTCCCGCCGTTCCCCAGCTCGGCGATGGACGGCTTCGCGGTCCGCGCCGTCGATCTGCCGGGAACGCTCCTGATCGCCGGCGAATCGGCCGCTGGGCGGCCGCACGCGGCACCGCTCGAGCCCCGGTCTGCCGTTGCGATCTCGACCGGAGCCGTAGTGCCGGAAGGCGCGGATGCCGTCGTCCCCGTCGAGGTAGTTGCCAGATACGACAACAGAGTCGAGATCTTGCAAGCGGCGGAGGAAGGGGCGCATGTCCGCCCTCGCGGCGACGACATCGCAGCGGGCGACGTCGTGGTCCCTGCCGGCACGAGGCTTACGCCCGCGCGTCTGGCCGCGACCGCGGCGTCGGGTATCGCCGAGTTGGCCTGCAGGCGTCGTCCTCGTGTCGCCGTGCTCGCGACGGGCAGCGAGCTGGTGGCACCCGGGGATGAGCTGAGCCCGGGCCAGATCTACGAGACGAACACGCTCATGCTCGGCGCGGCGCTTGCGGCGGAAGGAGCAGACGTCCTGTCGGAGCAGCCGGTCGCCGACGACGAGCAGGCGCTGCGCGAGGCGCTCGAGCGCGGGCTCGCGGCCGACGTGCTCGTCACCTCGGGTGGAGTTTCGGTGGGCGAGCACGATCTCGTTCGTGCGGTCGAGCGGGAGCTCGGGGTCGAGGAAGTCTTCTGGCGCGTTTCGATCAAGCCGGGCAAGCCCGTCTCGTTCGGCGTGCGCGCGGGCACCCTCGTCTTCGGCTTGCCCGGGAACCCCGTGTCCGCGCTCGTGGCCTGCGAGCTGTTCGTCAAGCCGGCGCTCCGTGCGCTCCAGGGCCTCGAGCATCCGCTGCCGCGCTTCGAGCCGGGGCGGCTCGCGACGGCCCTCCGGCGGAACGAGGACCGCGACGAGTTCGTTCGTGCTCGATCGAGCGTCGACGGCGACGCGGTCCTCCTCGAGCCGCTGCTCGGCCAGGAGTCGCACATGATCGTCCGCTCCGGTGCCGCCGATGCGCTCGTCCACGTTCCACGTGGAAACGGGGAGCTCACGGCCGGCTCGACCGTGCGCTGGCTGCGCTTCGCCGGCGCGTGACGTCGCGCTACTCGTTCACGGCCCGGCGGGTCTCGGCGAGCGCGGAGCGGCGCCGTTGCGCGAGCAGCAGCGTGCGCAGGAGCTCGCGTAGCGGCCCACGGCGCGGTCGCTCCTGCGGCGCCGGGTACGGCGCGTAGCGCCCGGCCGCGAGCGCGGCGAGCTGGCCGGCGCCCGCGAGCCAGCCGAGCCCGATCAACAGCAGCGACAGCGGCGCGTAGCCGACTGCGAACAGCTTCGCGATGTACCACGGCGCGTCCCAGCCCAGCCCGAAATGCGTGGCGAACGACCAGACGAGGTACGCGGGCCCGAGGAAGCCGGCGGTGAAGACGCCCGCGCGGACGGCGGGATGGCTCGTCTGCACCTGCGGCAGCCAGAGCCAGGCGTGGAGCGAGGGGAGAATGAAGACGAGCGCGAACGGATTCGTCGCGGCGAGCAGCAGTCCAACGACCCCGAGCGCGAGCAGCGCGCCGCTGTGTCCGGCCAGTCGCTCCTCGGGGCGGATGGGCCGTCGCGGGAGGAGGCGCGTGCGCGCAACGATCCACCCCACGCCGGCGAGGAGGATCAGCGCGAGGAGCGCACTGCCCGGCCACGTGACCGAGGTCAGCGACGGCGCGCGCCCATCTTCGTTTCCCCAGAAGCCGAAGGCTCCGAAGACGAGAAAGACGGCGCCGACCCAGGCCCAGAAGCCGAGCCGGCTCCGGTAGCTGCGCAGGGCGGGGGCGATGCGGATCCGGCGTCTCCGGCAGCGGGCGAAGAGGTCGACGGCGGCTGCGAGGAACGGCAGCAGCATGGCGACGAGCACGATCTCGATCGCCCAACCGCGGATCAGCCGCTGGCCGAGGTAGATGTAGCTCGAAGGCCCTTGGGCAAGCGAGACGCCCTGCTCCATCGCGTCGATCGCGTCCTGTGTCGCGAGTCCGACCTGGGCGAGATGCGCAACGTCCAGCTCTCTTCCACCACGCCGTTGCGCATCGGGCGGCCGCGCCCCGCCCGTCGTGACGGTGGCGGCGGGGATGCCGCGGCTCACGAACGGCGCCTGCTCGTACGGGTCGAAGGGAAACCCGAGGGCGACGAGCTGCTGCAGGCCGCTCGGCCGCGAGGGGTCGCCGCCGCCTTCCTGCGCAAGCGCGGCCCGCAATGTCTCGACGAGGCCGGGTGAGGGCGAGCGAGCGGTGTTTCCGCCGAGCACGAGTCGCGGCCGGCCTCGACCGCCGATCGAGTCGAGGTTGATCACCGCGAGGATGTTCTGGGGCTCGTCCTGCAAGGCGGCGAAATGCGCCGCGCCGCGGGCGCCGTCGGCAGCGCCGTCGGTCGAGAGAAAGACGAGCGAATATGGGAGCGAGATGCGCTGTGCGGCCGCAGTCGGAGCGTACGAGCGCGCCAGCTCGATCAGCGCAGCGGTGCCGGAGGCGTTGTCGTTCAACCCGTTCCCGACTCCACTGTCGTCGCGGTGCGCCATGACGACGATCTCCTGCCCGGCAGAAAGGCCCGACTTCTCGGCGACGAGGTTGACGAGCGTCGTGGGCCGGCCGTGGATCTTCGCCGTGAAGGGATCGGAGTGGACGACGAAGTCGTAGGGCTGAAGCTGCCGCCGAAACCACGCCGCGGCCGCTCTGGCGCCCGGCGTGCCTGGCCTCCGGTCCGGGTAGCCCGTCGCGAGGTTCCTCGCCAGGCCGGCGGCGTCCGCAACGCCGAAGGCCGGCGGCAGGTTCGGCGCTTGCAGGGCCGGCGGGCGGGCGACGCTGAACGCGAGCAGCAGGAGCGGCAACCCGACGAGGAGCCAGGTGCCGCGGTACAGGCGCCCGTTGATGGGACGTTCGAGCGACCCCGGCCGCGGGCGGCGGCGCTCGTGTACGGGCGAGGCGGCCGTCACGGCGCTCAGTCTAGGACGGGATCCCGGCGGTCGTTTTCCCGTGGAAACGACGTGGGGTTAGGTCTCCCGGTCAATGGGAACGCGGAGCGGAGAGTAAACATGCGGGCGAGCGAGCGATCGCTAGTGGTAGGAATCGACAGGTTTAGAGCTCGGAATCTCAGGGAACATGACGAGGGGTAGCGATGGGCGGCGAGGCGACACTGATCGAGAGACCTGAGGACCAGGCGGAGGGGATGCGGACCGTTCGGCTCCGGGTGCCGGCGAGCGCCGAGTACATCGCCCTGGCGCGCCTCGCGCTCAGCGGTCTCGCGGACATCGTCGCGCTGGCCGACGAGGTGCTCGCCGATCTCAAGCTCGCGTTGACCGAGGCGGTGTCGAACTCGGTCCGGCACGCATATGCGGACGGCGGTGGCTTCGTCTCGATCGCCTACGAGCTCAGCGGCGAAGCCCTCGCGGTAGAGGTCGTCGACGACGGGCAGGGCTTCGATCCGGAGCGGCCGCCCGCGCTCGAGGGCGAGGAGCTCACGGAAGGCGGCCTCGGCATCGCGATCATCCGCACGATCGCCGACGAGTTCGAGCTGCGTTCCAGCCCGGGCGTCCGAGGCTCGCGGCTGCGTTTCGTGAAGCGGCTGCAGCAGCCAGCCTGACCGTTGTCAACATCGGCAACGAGTCGGCGTAAGCTCCTCGTCGTCTTCAATCGCGCCCCGATCTCCTACGCCCGGGATGCCGACGGGAGTCGCGTCCCGCGGCGCGGCGGGGGCGGAGTCGTCACGGCCCTCGGCGGCATGCTCGCGCACCATGACGTGACCTGGGTGGCGAGCGCGATGAGCGAGGAGGACCGGGCCGTGGCGGCCGAGCGGGGCGGCTCCTTCCAAGAGGAGACGACGGACGGCGCGGCGTACCGGCTGCGGCTCGTCGCACACGACCCGGCGGCGTACGACGGCTTCTACAACGTGCTTGCGAATCCGACGCTCTGGTTCCTGCAGCACTACCTCTGGGGGCTCGGCTCCGCTCCCGACTTCGACCCCGCCCTGCACAAGGCGTGGAGCGAGGGCTACGTCCCCGTGAACGAGGCCTTCGCCGCGGCGACGCTCGAGGAGCTCGATCGCGAGCCCGATGCGGCCGTGCTCTTTCACGACTACCACCTGTATCTCGCGCCCCGGCTCGTTCGGGATGCCCGTCCGGACGTCGTCACGTCCCACTTCGTCCACATCCCATGGCCCGAGCCCGACTACTGGTACGCGCTACCGCCCGAGTTGCGCACCGCTGTGCACGAGGGCCTGCTGGCGAACGACATCGTCGGCTTCCACACCGAGCGATGGCGGCGAGCGTTCCTGCTCGCGGCGGATCGCCTGCTCGGCGCGGGTGTCGACCACGAGACGGGGACGGTCGAGCATCGCGGCCACAGGACGCGCGTCGTGGCGCGGCCGATCAGCGTTGACGCGGCGCAGTTCGACAAGCTCCGCGAGGACCCCGTGGTCCTCGAGCGCGAGGCTGCTCTCACGGCCCGCCGCCCGGAGAAGCTCGTCCTGCGCGTCGACCGGACGGATCCCTCGAAGAACATCGTGCGCGGCTTCCACGCGTTCGCCCTGCTTCTCGAGCGCCATCCCGAGTTGCTCGGCCGGGTCGGCATGGCCGCGCTGCTTGCCCCGTCGCGGCAGGACATCCCGCAATACGCCGAGTACGCCGCCGAGATCGCACGCGCGGCTCGCGAGGTGAACGAGCGCTTCGGCCGCGAGGGCTGGCAGCCGGTCGAGCTCGACGTCGCGGACGACTTCCTCCGCTCGGTCGCCGGGTACAAGCAGTTCGACGTCCTGCTCGCGAACCCGGTCTTCGACGGACTCAACCTCGTGGCCAAAGAGGCGTTCATCGTCAACGAGCGCGACGGCGCGCTGGTCCTGTCCGAGAACGCCGGCGTGCACGAGGAGCTCGGGGACTGGGCGGTGAGCGTGAACCCGCTCGACGTCTCCGGGCAGGCCGAGGCGCTGTACACGGCTCTGACGCTGGAGCCGGACGAGCGGCGGCGACGCGCCGCCGCCATTCGCGAGCACGTCCGGACGCACGACATCAGGGAGTGGGTCGAGGCGCAGCTCGCCGACCTGGACGCCGTACGATCCTCCTGATGGACGATCTCTCCCACGTCGACGAGTCGGGCTCTGTCCGGATGGTCGACGTCGGCGGCAAGGAGCCGATGCGCCGCCGCGCAGTCGCCCGCGCCGAGGTCCGCATGGCTGCCGAGACCGCGCGCATGCTGCGCGAGCTGCCCAAGGGCGATGCGCTGGCGACCGCGCAACTCGCGGGGATCATGGCGGCGAAACGGACCAGTGAGCTCATCCCGCTCTGCCATCCGCTTCCGCTCACGCACGTGGAGGTGACGCTCGAGGTGGCGGAGGAATCCGTGGAGATCGTCGCGTCCGCCGAGACGACGGCGCAGACAGGCGTCGAGATGGAGGCGCTCACGGCGGCCTCGGTCGCGGCGCTCACCGTCTACGACATGGCCAAGGCGGTCGACAAGCAGATGCGAATCGTCGAGGTCGTGCTGGTGGAGAAGACGAAGGAGCGGGTCGTCTGAGGGCTGCGGTCCTGACGGTCTCGGACGGCGTCGCAGGCGGCACGCGCGAGGACCGGAGCGGCGACGTCCTCGAGGAGCTGCTGCGCGACGAGGGCTACGAGGTCGAGCGGCGCGTCGTTCCCGACGAGCGCGGCGAGATCGCGGGGGCCGTGCGGGACCTCGCGACCTCGGCGCGGCTCGTCCTCACGACCGGCGGCACCGGGCTCGCGCCCCGGGACGTGACACCCGAGGCCACGCGTGACGTGCTCGAGCGCGAGGCGCCCGGTATCGCGCAGGCGCTGCGCGCGGACTCGATCGCGAAGACGCCGCACGGCCTGCTCTCGCGGGGCGTGGCCGGCGTCCTCGGCTCGACCCTCGTCGTCAACTTGCCCGGCTCGCCCGGTGGCTGCCGCGACGGCTTCGCCGTGCTGCGGCCCGCGCTCGCACACGCGCTCGAGCTCCTGGCGGACGCCGCGACCGCGCACGAGCAGACGTGACGGCCGGCTCCGCGCCGGCGCCGCTGCCCGCAAGGTTCGCGCGGCTCGTCAAGATCGAGCACACCGTCTTTGCGCTCCCGTTCGCCTACGTCGGCGCGTTCCTCGCCGTGAACGGGACGCCAAGCGGGCACGACCTGCTCTGGATCACGCTCGCCATGGTCGGCGCTCGCTCGCTCGCAATGGCGCTCAACAGGCTCATCGACGCGGGGATCGACGCGCGGAACCCGCGCACGGCGGGGCGGGAGCTGCCGAGCGGCCAGCTGTCGGTTCCCCAGGTCGTCCTCTTCTGCGCCGCCTCGCTCGCACTCTTCCTCGCCGCCGTCTGGGAGCTGAACCCGCTCGTGCGCTGGCTCTGGCCGATTCCCGTCGTGGGCTTCGTCGTCTATCCGTATCTCAAGCGGTTCACTTGGCTCTGCCACTTCTGGCTGGGCGCCGTGGACGGCCTCGCGCCCGTTGGCGCCTGGGTCGCGATCACCGGCCGACTGCCCTGGCAGGCGTGGGTGCTCGGCGCGGCGGTGGCCTTCTGGGTCGGGGGCTTCGACCTCTTCTACGCGCTCTTCGACGAGGAGATCGACCGGCGGGAGGGCCTGCATTCGATCGTCACGCGCTTCGGCGTGCGCGGCGCATTCGCCGGGGCGCGCCTCGCGCATGCCGTGACGGTGGCCTGCCTCGTCGCCGCAGGGCTCGGCCTACCGGTGGGCGCGCTCTACTGGCTCGGGGTGGGGGCCGTCGCCCTCTTGCTCGCCTACGAGCACTCCCTCGTGCGCCCGGGTGATCTACGGCGGCTCGACACGGCATTCTTCACGATGAACGGTGTGATCAGCGTCGTCTTCGCCGCCTTCGTGATCGTCGACGCCGTCAGCTGAGGCGGGCGGGGCGCCGAGCCGTCCCGGCGCCCCATGACCCGCGTCTCTACGGCTGAGGCCAGTTCGGCGGATGGCACCAGCGGCCCGAGCGGACGAATCCCGCTCCGGACGTGCTGCCGCCGAGCGAGCCCGACGAGAAGCCGACGTTCGGATCGAACGTGGCGCCGAGCGACGCGACGATCCGGCCCCACTCGTGCCGCAGGAACCCCCGGGCGATCCCGGATGCCTTGCCGTCCGAGAGTGCGGCATTGAGCGTGCCGTGCGCGCGGGTGCCGGTGCCCACGATGCGGAAGTGGCCGTACACGTGGCCGACGCCGTTCGTGGTGTCGACGAGGCTCCACGCGCGGATGGTCAGCGCTCCGGCGAGGCGCGGATCGGTGCTCGTCGACGTGCCCGTGTAGACCGCTCTCGTCGCCTGGAACGAGTCCCCTCCGTTGACCGAGCACGTGGCCTGGTACTTCTGCGCGACGGTCGTCGCATTGAAGGTCGCGGTGGCCGACTGCACGGACGGCTGCCTGCCGTGGGCTGCTGCCACGCCTACCGACACGAGTGCCGCGGCCACGAACAGCCCCAGCAGCGCGAATCGCTTTCTTGACATGTGGTTCTCCTCCTGGTCGCGGTGATCTGGTCGCAGGTCGAATAAGGCCTGAGCTGTGCACGATCTGAGCAAGGACGCCGTAAAACGGCGGTAAATCGGAGGAGCGGCCTATGCTGCCCTCATGCTCACCGCCCGCAGGCTCGGCAAGCGCTACGGGGAGAAGCGCGTCCTGCGGGGGATCGACCTCGCCCTGCCGCGCGGCGGCTTTCACGTCGTCACGGGCCCCAACGGCGCCGGCAAGACGACGCTGCTGCGCATCTGCGCGGGCCTCGCGCAGCCGACCGAGGGCACCATCGAGCGAGCCGCGGCCCGTGCTCAGGTCGGCTACCTCGGCCACGAGCCGCTCGTCTATCGCGAGCTGACGGCGCTCGAGAACCTCGAGCTCTACGGGCGCCTCTACCGCGTGCCGGAGCGACGCGTGCGGATCGGCATGCTGCTCGAGCGGTTCGGGCTCTGGGACGCGCGGCACGAGCGGGTTGCTTCGTACTCGCGCGGCATGACGCAGCGGCTCGCGCTCTGCCGCGTCCTGCTCCACGAGCCGGAGCTGCTCGTGCTCGACGAGCCGTACAGCGCGCTCGACGAGGCGGGAGCCGAGCTCCTCGACGCCCAGCTAAACGAGCTTCGCGGGGAGCGCACCTTCCTCCTCGCGACGCACGACCCGGCGCGGGTCGAGCCCCTGGCGACCGGCGCGCTTGCTCTCGCCTCATGAGCTATGTCCGCGACGTCGGCGCGCTCGCCCGGAAGGACCTTCTGCTCGAGCTGCGGGCGCGGGACACGCTGCCGGCGATGCTCCTCTTCGTCGCCGCGACGTTCGTGATCTTCCACTTCGCGGTCCCCGGAGCCCCGTCGAGGCTCGAGACGAGCGGCCTGCTCTGGATCGCGATCCTCTTCACGGCGCTGCTCGGGCTCGGCCGCGCGTTCGTGCCCGAGCGCGAGCAGCGGACGATGGACGGGCTCGTGCTCGCGCCGTGCGACCGAAGTGCGATCTGGCTCGCGAAGTCGATCGCGACGCTCGCCTTCCTAGCGGCGGCGGAGGTGGTCGCGCTGCCGCTCTACGCGCTCTTCTTCCACAGCGTCGGCGGCACGACGGTGGCCGCGGTCGTGCTCGCGGACCTGGGAATCTGCGGCGTGGGGACGTTCCTCGGCGCGATGGCCGTCGCGACGCGGGCTCGCGATCTGCTCCTGCCGCTGCTCTTCCTGCCGCTCGCGATGCCGATCGTGGTCGGCGCAGTCGGCGCGACGGTCGGCGCGCCCGTCGTCTCCTCGCCCGGGCGGTACCTCGGCTTCCTCGCGCTGTATGACCTCCTCTTCGCCGTGATCTGCTGGGCGTCGTTCGAGTATGTCGTCGCCGAGTAGCCCGGCTGCTGCGACAATCCCTGCCGTGGGTCGCGCTTTCCGGATCCCGTTGCCGACGCTCGCGGCGTGCTCGCTCGTGCTCGTCACGACGGCGCTCGCGTTCGTCTTCTTCGTCGCGCCGAACGACGCGAACCAGGGCTTCTCGCAGCGGATCTTCTACTTCCACGTCTCGATCGCGTTCACCGCATACGCGTGCTTCGTCTGCGGCGCCTGGCAGGCGCTGCGGCACCTGTGGAAGCGCGATCCGCGGGCCGATCTCGCGAGCTACGTCTGCGTCCACCAGGGCCTGATCTTCGGGACGCTCGTGCTCCTCACCGGCTCGATCTGGGCCAAGATCTCGTGGGGGCACTGGTGGCTGTGGAGCGAGGACGAGCTCGTGCTCTTCCTCGTCCTCTACCTCTTCTACTGCGCGTACTTCATGCTCCGCTTCTCGGTCGATCCGGGGCCCCAGCGCGCGAACCTGAGCGCGGTCTACGCGCTCTTCGGCGTCGTCCTCATCCCCGTGAGCTTCGCGGCGATCCGGCTCGCGAAGACGTTCATCCATCCGGAGGTCTTCACGCTGCACGGCCCGCGCTTCGGCGGCTGGATCCTCGTCACCTATTGCATCTCGCAGGCCGCGCTGCTCGTGCTCGCCTACACGCTCTACCGGCTCGAGCTCGGCGGCAAGCGCCTCGACGTTCGGCTGCGCCGCTTGAGGGAGGCGCTCGCGTGACCACCGCGGAGAAATACGTCACCGCCGCGTACTGCGTCGTCTTCGCCCTCGTCCTCGCTTATGTCCTGATCATGGCGCTCAAGCTGCAACGCCTCGAGCGGGAGGTGGACGAGCTGGCCGGTCGCGCTCCCGCGGACGACGCGGAAGCCGACGAGGCTCCGCGGGAGCCGGCGCGCGTTGGCTGAGCTCCTCTTCTGGCCCGCGCTCCTCCTCTACGGGGAGGCGGCGGTCGGCTACTTCGGCGACGTCCGGCGCCCCGGGCGTGCCGGTCGTGCCGCCACGTGGGGCGTGCGGCTCGGCTGGCTCGCGCAGACCGCGCTGCTGGGGGTGCAGGCCGCGCGCGACGACGGCTTCCCGTGGGGCACATGGGCGTCGTCCCTCGACCTGTTCGTCTGGCTCGTGGTTTCGGCCTACCTGATCTGGGGCTGCCGCAAGCCGTACCGGCTCCTGGGCCTCGTCGTCATGCCGCTCGCCGTCGCGCTGCTCGCCGTCGCGCGCGCGGGCGGCGGGACGGGAGTCGGCAGCGCGAGCCACTACTCGAACCTCTTCCTCGTTGTTCACGTAGGCCTCGTGCTCGCCGCGTTCGCCGGCTTCACGCTCGCCGCCGCGCTCTCGGGGCTCTACGTCTGGCAGGAGAAGCGGCTGCGGACGAGCCCCGCCACGATCCTGCGCAGGCAGGTGCCGGCACTCGCGACGCTCGACGCCCTCGCGCTGCGGACGGTCGCGTGGTCGGTGCCGCTCCTGACGCTCGGCGTCGCCGTCGGCCTCGTGCGGCTGGTGGTGCGGGGCGAGCGCCTCGATGCGCTCATCGCCGTGACCGCGGTCACCTGGCTCGTCTGGTGCGCATATCTCGGCCTGCGCCTGCTCGGCGGCTGGACCGGGCGACGTGCCGCATACCTCGCGCTTGCCGGCTTCGTCCTCGTCGTCGTCGTCCGCCTCGCCCTCCCCGCCACCCATTTCGCGTGATTCATCTCGTCCTCGTCGGCACCTCCCACCACCACGCGCCGGTCGAGCTGCGCGAGCGGGTCGCCCTCGATCGCGAAGCTGCCGAGGCGCTGGCAGCGCGGCTGGCAGCGGACGGGTGCGAGGCTGCGTGCCTCTCGACCTGCAACCGCACGGAGCTCTACCTCGCCACCGAGGAAGCGGAGCAGGCCGAGCGGGAAGCGGTCGACGCGCTCGCGTCGCTCGGGCCGGAGGTCGAGCCGGCGCTGTATCGGCTCCAGGACAGAGCCGCCGCGCACCACCTCTTCCGAGTCGCGGCGGGCCTCGACTCGCTCGTTCCCGGCGAGGGAGAGATTCTCGGCCAGGTGCGGCTCGCGCACGAGCTCGGCACCACCGGCCCATTGCTCGACCGGGTCTTCCGGCAGGCGCTCCACGCGGGCCGAAAGGTGCGCGCGCAGACGGCGATCGGCGAGAGCCCCGCGTCGGTGTCCTCCGCCGCGGCGGCGCTCGCGGAGCAGGTGTTCGGGAGCCTCGAGGGGCGCTCGATCCTCCTACTCGGCGGCGGCAAGGTGAGCGAGCAGGCCGCCCGCAACCTCCGGAGCCGTGGGGCCGAGATCGCGCTCGTCGCGAACAGCAAGACCGAGCTCGGGCGCATCGACGAGGAGCTCGTGGGAGTCGACGTCGTCATCGCCTCGACGAGCGCGCCAGGCCTCGTGCTGGAGGCCTCCACCGTGGCGGAGGCGCTGCGACAGCGGCGCGGGCGCCAGCTGTTGCTCGTCGACCTCGCCGTCCCGCGCGACCTCGATCCCGCGATCGCCGAGCTCGACGGCTGCTACCTCTACGACATCGACGACCTCGAGCAGATCGTGGCCGAAACGCTCTCGGGCCGCCGCCGGGAGGCCGAGCGGGCGGAGTCGATCGTCGCAGCCGAGGCGGAGAAGTTCCACGAGTGGCAGGCGTCGCTCGACGTCGTACCGGCGATCGCCTCGCTGCGCGCCCGGGCCGAGGAGATCCGTGAGGCAGAGCTACAGAAGGCCGAATCGCTGCTCGGGCGGCTCGACGAGAGCCAGCGGCGGGCCGTCGAAGCCGTCACGGCCCAGATCGTGAACAAGCTCCTCCATCTGCCGATAGTGCGCATGAAGCAGGCAGCCGCGGCAGCCGATGGGGTCCTTTATGCTGAGGCCGTGCGGCACCTCTTCGGTCTCGGCGAGGACGAGCGCTGAAGCTCGGGCAGCTCACCGGTCGTCCCCTGCCGCTGCAGGTGCCGACGGCGTTCATCCGGGTCCGGCCGCGCGGTGTCGGGTGCGCGCCCCCCGTGCGGAGGCGACTGACCTGTGCTCGTCCGCGTCGGCAGCCGCGGCAGTAGGCTCGCGCTCACCCAGGCCGAGCGCGCCCTCTCGTCGTTGCGGGCGCCCGGGGTCGAGCTGGCGCTCGTGCCGATCACGACTGCGGGCGACCGCGACCGCTCGCGGCCGTTCGGCGAGATCGGCTCGCGCGGAGTCTTCGTCAAGGAGCTCGAGGAGGCGCTGCTCGAGCGCCGCATCGACGTCGCGGTCCACTCCGCGAAGGATCTGACCGCCGTCGATCCCGACGGCCTTGCGATCGGCGCGTATCTCCCGCGGGAGGATCCTCGGGATGCGCTCTGCGGAGCGGCGGAGTTGCGGCCGGGGATGCGGATCGGCACGGCCTCGGTGCGGCGGAAGGCGCAGCTGCTCGCGCTCGACGCCACGCTCTCGATCGAGCCGCTGCGGGGGAACATCGACACGCGCCTGCGGAAACGCGGCGAGCGGGGTCTCGATGCGGTCGTGCTCGCGGCCTGCGGGCTCGACCGGCTCGGGCTCGACGCCGAGATCGGGCGCCGATTCGAGCCGGAGGAGATGCTGCCCGAGGCGGGGCAGGGGGCCCTGGCGCTGCAGGTCCGGGCGGGGGACGAGCATCTCGTGGCAGCGGCCGACGACCCGGAGACCCGCGAGCGGGTGGAGGCGGAGCGCGCGGTCGTGGCTGCGGTCGGGGGCGGGTGCCTTGCTCCTATGGCTGCGCACCACGACGGATCGACGCTGACAGGTCTGGTGGCGGCGGAGGACGGGTCGTGGATCGAGCGCCGCACTTGCGAGGACCCGGCGGCACTCGGGGCCGAGTTGGCGGATGCGAGTACTCGTCACGCGTGAGGAGCTCGTGCCCCGCGTCGAGACGCTCGGGCACGACGCGGTCTTCTGCGAGCTGATCCGCGTCGAGCCACTCGGCGACGATCCGGTCGATGCGAGCGCGTACGACTGGCTCGTGGTCACGAGCCGCAACGGCGCGCAGGAGCTCGCGCGTCGCGGCGTCACCGCGAACCGCATCGCAGCGATCGGGCCGGCGACGGCCGAGACGCTGCGGGCGCACGGGGTCCGCGTCGATCTCGTTGCGCGGACGCACACGCAGGAGGGCCTGCGCGACGAGTTGCCCGAGGGAACGACCCTGCTCGCGGCGGCGGAGGGAGCGCGGCGGGACGTCCTCGACGGCGACTTCCTGCCCCTCTACCGCACGATCGAGCTCCAGCCCACCGTGCCGAACGTCGACGTCGCACTGCTCATGTCCGGCTCCGCCGCGAGGGCGCTCGCGGCGACCGGGACGCGCCCAGCGGTGGTCGCCATCGGCCCCCAGACGGCAGCCGAGGCGCAGGCTGCCGGCCTGGAGGTCGTCGCGGTTGGCGACACTCACGACCTCGACGGCCTCGTCGAGGCATTACGTTCTCGCTCGTGGTCATCACCTTCCTGACGGACTTCGGGCTGCAGGACGACTTCGTCGGCACCTGCCACGGCGTGATCGCGACGATCGCGCCGGAGGCTCGCGTGATCGACGTCACCCACGGAGTCCGTCCGGGACACGTGCTGCAGGGGGCGCTCGTGCTCGCGAACACGCTCCCTTACATGCCCGCCGGCGTCCATCTCGCCGTCGTCGATCCGGGGGTGGGGAGCGGCCGCCGGGCCCTCGCGCTGCGCGACCGGGAGGGACGGCTGCACGTGGGGCCCGACAACGGGCTCCTGCTGCCGGCGGCCGAGCGCTTCGGCGGCGTGGCGGCAGCGCACGAGCTCGCGAATGCGAACTACTCGCTGCAGCCGGTCTCGCGCACCTTCCACGGCCGTGACCTGTTCTCGCCGGCCGCGGCCCACCTCGCCGCGGGCGTGGCGCTCGAGGAGCTCGGCCCGCCCCTCGACCCGGACGAGCTCGTGCGCGTCGAGATCCCGCAGCCCGAGGTGGGACAGAACCGGATTCGCGCCGTAGTCCTCGTCGTCGACCGCTTCGGCAACGTCGCGCTCAACCTCCGGCGCGACCAGCTCGACCACCTGGAGCTGGGAGCGGGCACGCGCGTCGAGATCAACTGCCGCGGCGAGCGGTTCTACGCAGTCTCCGCGCGCACCTTCGCGGATGCCCCGCGCGGCTCGCTCATCCTGTACGAGGACAGCTACGGCAGCCTCGCGCTCGCCGTCTCGCGGGGCAGCGCCTCGCAGCTCCTGCGCATCGAGGAGGGCAGCGAGATCGTCCTCGACCTCGCCGCGCGGTGATCGACGGCCAGCGCTTCGCGCGCCTCGTGACCGACGCCGTCGTGCGGCGGCCGGCCCTCTGGCGGGTGCTCCGGGCGCCGCTGCGGACGATGTTCGACGGGCTCGCACCCACCTGGGAGACCCGCATCGGCCCGCACCACCTCTGGGCGCTCGAGCGCGCGCTCGAGGAAGTGCCTCCGCCCGCCCGCGCCCTCGATCTCGGCACCGGAACCGGCGTCGTAGCCCTGGCGCTCGCCGAGCGCTATCCCGAGGCCGAGGTCGTCGGTATCGACCTCAGCCCGGCGATGGTCGAGGAGGCGCGGCGGAAGGTGGCGCCGGAGCTCGCGGACCGTGTCCGCTTCGAGGTGGCCGACGCCTCGTCGCTCGCGTATCCGGACGGCGCGTTCGAGCTCGTCGTCCTCTCGAACATGATCCCGTTTTCCGACGAGCTCGCGCGCGTCGTCGCACCTGGCGGGACGCTCGTGCTCTCGTTCTCGAAGGGCAGCGACACGCCGATCTACGTTGCGCCCGAGCGGCTACGGGACGAGCTCGGCCGCCGGGGCTTCGCGGAATTTGCGGAGTTTTCGGCCCCGCCGGCGACGGCGCTCCGCGCAAGGAGGCGGTAGGGTCAGGGCAACGGTCGTCCGCGACACGGTCGCACCGGTCCGAACGACCCGAGGCCCCCGAAGGCGTCACCGCCGCCGGGGGCCTCTTCGTCTGTCGTGGCTAGCCGAGGTGCCCGCCGAACCAGCTGACGTGCTGCTGGAGCAGCGGCACGAGGAAGTAGAGGACGAACGCGGCCGTCACCACCCACATGAAGGGGTGGATCCGCTTCCACTCGCGCCGCGCGGCGCAGATCACGGTGTACGTGATGAAGCCGAACCCGATCCCGTTCGTAATCGAGTACGTGAACGGCATGATCATGATCGCGAGGGCCGCCGAGAGCCCGATCGCGAGATCGTGGAAGTCGATCCCCGCGAGCTTCGACGCAGCCTGGCCCTCGGCCTCGCCCTCCATCTCGGTCAGGGTCGAGATCATCAGCCAGCCGACGACGATCAGCGCGGCGGCGGTCGCCTGCGCCGGAACCATCCCGATCAGCGGCGAGATGAACATGAACGGGAAGAAGAGAAGGCCGGCCGTCACGGCGACCCACCCGGTGCGGCCGCCCGCCGCGACCCCGGATCCCGACTCGATGTACGTCGTCGCCGAGGACGCCGACGCCGCGCCGCCGGCCGCCGCGGCCAAGCCGTCGACGACGAGCGCCCTCTTGAAGTTCGGGATGTTCCCGTCCTTGTCGACGTAGCCGGCCTGCTTGCCGACCCCGATCGCCGTCCCCGAGAAGTCGAAGAAGTCGCTCAGGAAGAGCGAGAAGACCCAGACGAGCGAGGCGATGACGCCGAGCTGCGTGGACGAGAACGAGTGCATGCTGATGTTGCCGAGCAGGGTGAAGTTCGGCCTGGCATAGAGGTGATGCCAGCCCGGCCACGTGGCCACCGACGTGCCGAAGACGCGGTGATGGCTGACGAGCGAGTTGATGACCGTGGCGACGATGGTCGTGCCGATGATCCCGACGATCAGGTCGCCGCGGAAGCGAATCGCACGCAGCACGAACGTGAAGACGATGCCGAAGAACGTGACGAAGATCGGCCACGTCGTGAACGACCCGAGCGTCACGGGCTGGCCCGCGCTTGGCGGCAGCGACGCGATGATCCCCGAGTTGTAGAGGCCGATGAACGCGATGAAGAGACCGATCCCGATCGCGACGGCCTTCTTCAGCTCCAGAGGGATCGCTCTGAAGATCAGCTCGCGCAGGCCGGTGACTGCGAGCAGCACCATCGCGGCACCCTCGAGCACGACGAGCCCCATTGCTTCGGGAAAGCTCGCTTTGCCGCTCGCGACGAGCCCGTACGCGACGACCGCGTTGAGCCCCATCCCCGGCGCGATCGCGTAGGCGTAGTTCGTCGTCAATCCCATGAGGATCGACATGACTCCTGCGACGAGGCAGGTGCTCGTCAGCACCGCCGAGAACGCGAGCGTCGGCCCGAACTTGGGCGTCGCTCCCGTCAGGATCGACGGGTTGACGAAGATGATGTACGACATCACGACGAAGGTCGTGGCGCCGGCGGTCGTGTCCCGCGCGAACGTCGTGCCTCGCGCGGCAAAGCCGAAGTAGCGCTCCAGCAGGCCCTCGCCCCGAAGCGTCGCGGCAATCGTGCTCATGTGGTGTTTGTCCCTCCCCTAGCGTGTTACTGACCCGTGCCGAGAAGCTAGAAAGGCGCCTCGGACGGATCAAGACCCCAGCGGGTGAAAGCCCGCTAATTGCGACGAAATCGCAAACGCCAAGGTAGCCAGGATCCTGACGAACCACCGAGCTGCGGCACTGCGGCCCGGCTACACTGAGCGCCCGCCAGGGCGAGGTAGCTCAGCTGGTAGAGCACTCGGCTGAAAACCGGGGTGTCGCCGGTTCGAGTCCGGCCCTCGCCACCTTTTTTCGCGCTCTGCTTTCCGCTCGCGCACGGGGCCGCGCCCGCGCATGTCGGTCGCGGCCCGAACGGAAAAGCGCGTAGCCTCCGCGCCGTGAGCGTGGAGGAAGCAGCCCGCGAGATAGCCGTAATCGGCGCCACCCTCGACCTCGGCGCGGGGCGTCGCGGAGTCGACATGGGCCCCTCCGCGATCCGTTACGCGGGTCTCGAGCAGCAGCTGGCGGACAAGCTCGGAGTGCGGGTCACGGACGTCGGCAACGTCATCTCGCCGGTCGCCGAGACGACGGGCGCGGGCGACGAGAGGGCCCGCTATCTCGGCCAGATCCTCGATCTCTGCGACCGGCTTTCCGGGCTTGTGGCCGACGCGGCCGGGCGCGGAGCGCTGCCGCTCGTGCTGGGCGGGGACCATTCGTGCGCCCTCGGCTCGCTCGTGGGGATGGCGAAGATGCGAGGCGCGGGTGGCGTCGTCTGGGTCGACGCGCACGGCGATCTCAACACCCCGGAGACCTCGCCGAGCGGCAACGTGCACGGGATGGTGCTCGCGGCGGCACTCGGGCGCGCGGGCGACTGGTTCCGCCGCGACGGCTGGCCGCTGCCGGCGGTCGAAGCCGGGAAGCTCGCGCTCGTGGGCGTCCGCTCGCTCGACGAGGGAGAGCGCGGGCTGCTGCACGAGCTCGACGCGAAGATCTTCACGATGAGCGAGGTCGACCGGATCGGAATCGAGCCCTGCATGCGCGAGGCGCTCGCCCACGCGGCCGGCGCGGCGTTCCTCCACGTCTCCCTCGACATGGACGTCGTCGATCCCGACTACGCACCGGGTGTCGGCACTCCGGTGCGCGGCGGGCTCTCGTACCGCGAGGCGCACCTGGCGATGGAGACGGTCGCCGAGTCCGGGCTCCTCGACTCGATGGACGTCGTCGAGGTCAACCCGATCCTCGACCGCGAGAACGCCACGGGCCAGCTCGCAGTGGAGCTCGTCGCCTCGGCGCTCGGCGCGCGCATCCTCTAGCGGCGCTACGACCCGGTCTCGTCCGCGGTCTCCTCGCCGGATCCCGACGGCTCGTAGTAGCGGCGGCCCTCGAGCTCCTCCGGCAGGTAGCTCGTCTCGAACCCGGCCGGGTCGTCGTGCGGGTAGACATAGCCCTCGCCGTGTCCGAGCCGGCGTCCGTACCACGAGCCGTCGCGCAGGGCCTTCGGCGGTCGGGCCGCGCCGCGCTCGCGCACATCTGCCGTCGCCCGGTTAAGCGCGATGTAGCTCGCGTTCGACTTCGGCGCGCGGGCGAGGTAGATCGCCGCATGGGCGAGGTTGAGTCGCGCCTCCGGCAGGCCGACGTGCTCCACGGCCTGCGCGGCGGCGACCGCGACGAGCAGCGCGCGCGGGTCCGCGTTGCCGATGTCCTCCGAGGCGAGCACGATCATGCGCCTTGCGATGAAGCGCGCGTCCTCGCCGCCCTCGAGCATCGCGGCGAGGTAGTAGACGGCGGCGTCGGCGTCGCTGCCGCGCATGGACTTGATGAAGGCGGACGTGTAGTCGTAGTGCGCGTCGCCGGCCTTGTCGTAGACGAGTGGCGGCTTGCGGGCTGCGTCCTCGACGTGGGCCTCGGTCACGGCCGATCCGTCCGCATTCGCCGTCTCGGCGGAGAGCTCGAGGATGTTGAGCGCCGTGCGCGCGTCGCCGCCCGCCCGCCGCGTGACGAGCCCGACGAGCTCCTCCGAGAGCTCCGCCTCGAGCTCCGCCGCCCCGCGCCGGACGATCTCGGCGAGCTCCTCCTCGGTGAGCGGCTCGAGCTCGTACACCTGCGTGCGGGAGATGAGCGCTGAGTTGACCTCGTAGTACGGGTTCTCGGTCGTCGCACCGATCAGCGTCACGAGCCCCGACTCGACGCCCGGCAGCAGCGCGTCCTGCTGGGCCTTGTTGAAGCGGTGGATCTCGTCGAGG
>Ga0209810_1000741_pt1 | contig 62514 bp, 60 predicted proteins | sample Coa_R1_7_FD_187159 | JGI IMG/M metagenome (GOLD analysis project Ga0209810, IMG submission 187159) | Surface soil microbial communities from Centralia Pennsylvania, which are recovering from an underground coalmine fire - Coalmine... | ecosystem: Environmental > Terrestrial > Soil > Unclassified... | reverse complement strand
GCTCCAGGCCCATATCGCCGCCATCCGACGGCACGAGATCCATCGGCTCACCACCCGGCTGGCCAAGACCCACGGCCGGATCGTGGTGGAAGGGCTGGACGCCGCCGGCATGCTGCGCCAGAAGGGACTGCCCGGGGCGCGGGTGCGGCGCCGGGGACTGGCCGACGCGGCTCTGGCCGAGGTCCGCCGGCAGCTGCGCTACAAGACCACCTGGTACGGCTCGGAGTTGGTGGAAGCCGACCGGTACTTCCCCAGCTCGAAGACCTGCCATCGCTGCGGCTTGGTCCAGGACATCGGTTGGGCCGAGCACTGGAGGTGTGACGGCTGTGGGGCGCGCCATCAGCGCGATGACAACGCCGCCATCAACCTGGCGAGGTACTCGCCCGGGGCACCCCACCAAGCTGGCTTTGTGGGGGCCCCGCCCGTAGGCTCAGTTGGAGCCTCCGTGAAGCGCAGAGCCGCGGTCAGGGGACCCCACGAGGGGGCTTCCCATCGAGGGGTCCCCATCGGAGCAAGCTCCGATGGGGTGCCCCGGGACGAGTCCCGATGGGGTCCCCAGGCAGGCCTCGTGGGGACCCCGGTAAGACCCGGGCCTCCCGGGCACGCGGCGAGGAAGCGCGAAGCCCGCGAGGGCAACCCTGTGAGGGGTGCCGCATGAGTGCTATCGCTTACTCAGCGGCAACGGAGCTCAAGATCTACGGTCGCGCGCTCGAGGTCACCGACGTCGCCGAGCGAAGCCAGTACGGCGACGCCCTCGGGCAGCTGATCCAGTGGCGGCCGGCCGGCGACTTCCACCTCTTCCGCATCGACGTCTCCCAGGCCGGCTTCGTTCGCGGGGGCGAGAACGCGCACATGTTCCGCTGGCGGGTCGGGCAGCCACCGCCCGTGGCGGAGCCGCGCCCATCGCAGGCGTGATCCCCGGCCAGGGCTCCCGCCCACGCCGAGGAGCGAGCATGCCCACGCTCGAAGACGGCGACGGGTGTTCAGCGACGAGGCCAGGGCCGAGGTCGTGCGGCGGTGCCGGGCCGGCCACCGCTCGATCGGCCAGGTGGCCGGGACCTGGATCTGACCGAATCCGTCGGTCCGGGCCGGCTCCGGCCGGGGCGGCTCCGGCCGGGGCGGCTCAATCGGGCCAGTCGAGTCCGAACTGCGCCTTCAGGTCCTCCGCGGTCGGGAGCGAGCTCTGCGCCCCCTCCCGGGTTGCCGCCGCCGCGCCGGCCGCGCTGGCCAGGCGCACCGCCCGTTCCGGGGGGAGATCGGCGCCGAGGGCGACCGCCAGGGCGCCCACGAACGCGTCTCCGGCGGCGGTGGTGTCCACGGCCGAGACCGGGAAGGGCTCGGCCAGCCGCGGCCCCTGGTGGTCGCAGAAGGCGGTCCCGGCCGCGCCCAGCGTGACCACACCCAGCCGCGCCCCCGCCAGGTGGAGGTCGCGCGCCGCCGCCAGGGCCGCGGCCGGACCGGCGACGGCCCGCCCGATCAGCACCCCGGCCTCGTCCTGGTTGACCACCACCGCCTCCAGGCCGCGCAGCAGCCCCGGCTCCAGCCGCATCCCTGGAGCGGCGTTGAGGATCGTCCGGTGGCCTCGGCGCACGGCCTCGGTGATGGCCCGGGCCACGGCCTCGAGCGGGATCTCCAGCTGCAGGGCCAGCATCGACTCCGCCTCCAGCGCCTCCAGGGCCCGGGCCACGTCGGTCGCGTCCACGCGGCCGTTGGCGCCGGCGGTGACCGCGATCTGGTTCTCCCCCGCCCGGTCCACCACGATCAGCGCCGCCCCGGTCGGCTCCTCGGGGTCGCGGGCCACCCCTCGCGTGTCCACGCCCTGGCGCTCCAGCTCGGTGAACAGGGCGTCGCCCCGGGGGTCACGACCGACGCGACCGACCATCGTCACCCGCGCTCCCAGCCGCGCCGCCGCCACCGCCTGGTTGGCGCCCTTGCCCCCGGCGAAGGTGAGGAGGCGCTCACCCAGCACCGTCTGTCCGGGCCTGGGCAGCTCCCCCACCCGGGCCACGAAGTCGGTGTTCAGGCTGCCGAGCACGACCAGGTGAGAGCGGGTCCCCGACATCGATTCCCTCACCCGATCCACGGTGCCGGCCGGGGCGAGGGTCCGGCCCGGGCAGGACCCGGGCGGCCGATCCCCGTCCTCATCGGCACTGGTTCCCATGACGTGAGACGCTCCGCGGCGGCAGACTGTTGGTGTGGCGTCTGGCGAGGGCCGGGCTGGCTCGCGGGGGCTCGACCCCGCGACCCAGTTCCCCCTGCTCTACGAGCGCGAGTACGAGTCCGTGTTTCGGACCGTCCGGGCCATGGTCCTGGATCAGACCGAGGCCGAGGACCTGACCCAGGAGGTGTTCGCGCGGGCCTACCGCGCCCGGCTGCGTTACCGCCCCACCGCCCCGCCCGGTGCCTGGCTGCACCGCATCGCCGTCAACACGGCGCTGTCGCACCTCCGCCGCCGCAAGCTGGCCCGCCTGCTGCCGGTGCGCCTCTACCAGGCCCCGGACGAACGGGCCTACGCGCGAAGCGAGGCGCGGACGGTGGTCGAGGCGGCGCTGGCGGCGTTGAGCCCGAAGCTGCGCGCGGCGGTGGTCCTGCACTACTTCCATGACTACTCTAGAGAAGAGATCGCGGCCATCCTCGGCATCCCGAGCGGCACCGTGGCCTCCCGGATCGCCAAGGCGGTGGCGGTGATGCGACGGGCTCTGAGCGAGGCGCCACCCGGCGGCGGCGCCGGCCGCGAACCGAACTCGGCTCCGGTTGGTTTTGAGCAGTGAAGGTGGACGAGCAGCCGAGCGAGCGCGACGTGATCGAGTTGCTGCGCGCCGAGGTCGATGCCTGGCGGCCGCAGGACGTCCCCAGCCTGGTCGAGGTGATAAGGCGCGTCGAGGGGCACTGGCGGCGGCCGGTGGCCCTGGCCTCGGCCCTGGGCGCGGCGGTGCTGGCGGCCGTCCTGCTGGTGTCGGTGCTCCTGCTCGCCGTCGGCCCGGCCATCCCGGGCGGCGAGACGATTCGGTCTCATCTCATCGCTCCCTAGGAGTGGCCCCCGGCCGGCAGGCGGCGCCCGGTGGAACCGGTGCGACGGCCCGCGCCCTCCAGCCAGCAGGAGCGCGGCCGGCCCCGGGACAATATGCGCGATGCACAAGGCTGCGCTCCACGTCGGCCTCATCGGCCTGGGTACCGTCGGCTCGCAGGTGGCCGACCGGCTGCTGAACCGCCGGGAGGTCCTGCGCCGTCGCGCCGGGGTGGACCTGGTGCTGGATCGGGTGCTGGTCCGCGATCCCACCCGGCCCCGGGCGGTGGCCGTCCCACGGGAGATGCTGACCACGGACCCCGCCGACCTGCTGGAGGACCCATGCCTGGACGTGATCGTCGAGGTGGCGGGCGGCGAGGAGCCGGCCCGCAGCTACCTGGAGCGGGCCATCCGAGCCGGTAAGCACGTGGTCACGGCCAACAAGGTGGTGATGGCCAGGCATGGCCCGGAGTTGCTCGAGCTGGCCGGGGCGATGAACGTCGACGTCTACTTCGAGGCCGCGGTGGGGGGTGGCATCCCCCTCATCAGCACCTTCAAGGTGGACCTGCTGGCCAACGACATCCAGCGCATCATGGCGGTCATCAACGGCACCACCAACTACGTGCTGGGCCGCATGGCGGACGCCGGCCTGAGCCTGGAGGAAGCGGTCGCCGAGGCGCAGACGGCCGGTTACGCGGAGGCCGACCCCACCGAGGACGTGGGCGGCTACGACGCCGTCTCCAAGCTGGCCATCATGGCCTCGATCGGATTCGGCGCCCGCATCCACCCCGACCAGATCTACCGTGAGGGCATCGAGGGCGTGGAACCGGTCGACTTCCGGTACGCCCGCGAGCTCGGCTACGAGGTCAAGCTGCTGGCCTACGCGGCCCGGGCGGGCGAGCGCGTGGAGGCGAGGGTCCATCCCGTCCTCGTTCCCCACGGCCACCCGCTGGCGGTGGTGGAGGGCGCCCACAACGCCGTCTACGTGGAGGGAGACCTGGTCGGGGAGGTCCTGCTCCAGGGCCTCGGCGCCGGCGGCCGACCCACCGCCTCGAGCGTCGTCGGCGATCTCCTCGACCTGGCCCGCTCCGTGCACCGTCAGGTGCAGCACCGGGCCGCCGCCCAGTTCGACGCCCAGGTTCAGGTGGTGCCCATGGACGAGGTGGGCACGCGTGCCTACTTCCGGTGCCGGGTGGCCGACCGTCCGGGGGTGTTGGCCGCCATCTGCCAGGTCTTCGGCGAGGAGGGGGTGAGCATCGCCAGCGCGATTCAGAAGGAGTCGGACGATGTCTCGGCCGAGTTCGTGGTCACGACCCACCGATCCCCCGACGCCGCCCTGCGGCGGACACGAGCCCGCATCGCGCGGCTCGACGTCGTCCACTCGGTCCGGGCGTTCCTCCGGGTGCTCTGAACCATGTCGGCGCTCACCCGGGCGGGACAGGTGAGGGGCGCGGCTCACCGCCCGGTCCACTTCCGGAGGCCGGAGATGCGTCCTGCCGGCCTCGGGGGGAGCAGCCAAAGGTGAGCCAGCGCCTGGGCGTCATCGACCGCTACCGGGAGTGGCTTCCGGTCACCGAGCGCACCCCGCCGGTGAGCTTGTTGGAGGGCTCGACCCCGCTCCTGCCCAGCCGTACCATCGGGGCCGCGCTGGGGCTGCGCCGTCTGTACTTCAAGTACGAGGGCCTCAACCCCACCGGCTCCTTCAAGGACCGGGGGATGGTGGTCGCCGTGGCCAAGGCGATGGAGGAGGGGGCGCGGGTCCTGGTCTGCGCCTCGACCGGCAACACCTCCGCTTCGGCCGCGGCTTACGCCGCCAGCCAGCGGCTCCGGGCCATCGTGGTGGTTCCGGCCGGCGAGATCGCCATGAACAAGCTCTCCCAGGCGCTGATGTACGGGGCCAAGGTGGTCGCGCTGCGGGGCAACTTCGACGGCGCCCTGGCCGTCGTCCGGGAGCTGGCGGCCACCTATCCGGTGGCGCTGGTCAACTCGGTCAACCCCCACCGCCTGGAAGGCCAGAAGACGGCCGCCTTCGAGATCGTCGACGCCCTGGGCGACGCGCCCGACTACCTGGTGCTGCCGGTCGGGAACGCGGGCAACATCACCGCCTACTGGAGGGGATTCAAGGAGTACCACGCCGCCGGCCGATGCCGGGTGCTGCCGCGGATGGTGGGTGCCCAGGCGGAGGGAGCAGCCCCGATCGTGAAGGGACGGGTCTTCAAGCGGCCCAGGACCGTCGCCTCCGCCATCCGGATCGGCAACCCGGCCAGCTGGGAGGGGGCCACCCTCGCTCGAGACGAGTCCGGGGGCCTGATCGACGCCGTCACCGACACCGAGATCCTGCAGGCCCAGATCTGGCTGGCGGCGTCGGAGGGGCTCTTCGCCGAGCCGGCCTCCTGCGCCCCGCTGGCCCTCCTGGCCCGGCTGGCCCGCGAGGGGCGGGTGGAGAAGGACTCCACCTCGGTGGTCGTCCTGACCGGCTCCGGGCTCAAGGACCCGGACGCCGCGCTGAACAACGTCGAACCGCCCATCGAGCTGGACGGGGACGCGCGGGCGCTGGCCAAGGTGCTCAAGCTGTGACGGTTCGGGCCGTGGACATCAGCGTCCGGCCCGCGCGACCGGGGGACGGCGCGGGACTGGCCCGGGCCTGGCTGGAGGCTGGCCGCTACTACGCCTCGCTCAATCCCGACCTGTTCCAGGTGCCCGAGGAAGAGGGGCTCTCGGAGCACTTCGAGCGGGCGCTGGCGACCTCCCGGCCGGACCTGCACCACGTGGTGGCGGAGGTCGGGGACCGCATCGTCGGCTCGGCGGTGGGCCGGCTGGAGCCGGCTCTGAGCTCCGCCCGGTACCAGCTCCAGCGGCATCTCGGCCACCGGCGACTGGTCGTCGACGCGGTGGTGGTCGAGGAGCGGTTCCGGGGTCGCGGAGTGGGCACGCGGCTCATGAACGCGCTCGAGGAATGGGGACGGCGGCGGGGAGCCACGCTGGCCCTGCTGGACACCTACCCGGAGAGCGCGCTCTCATTGCCCTTCTTCGAGGAGCGGGCCGGCTATCACCGCCGCTCCGTGCGTCTCTTCAAGGGGCTGTGAGGATCCGGGTTCCTGCCTCCATCGCCAACCTCGGTCCCGGCTTCGACGTCCTGGCCATGGCCATCGACCTCTGGCTGGAGGTCGAGGTCGAGGAGGCCGGCCGGCCGGAGTGGGAGTTCGAGGGTGAGGGGGCCGAGCTGCTGCAGTCGAGCCCCAACCCCCTCTCCGTGCTGCCGGCGCGCGGGTGGGTGCGCAACGAGATCCCGGTCGGCGTCGGCCTCGGCAGCAGCGCCGCCGCCCGGGTGGCGGCGGCCGTGATCCGGGGCTCCGACGATCCCATCGGGGACGCGGGGCGGGCCGAGGGCCACTACGACAACGTGGCTGCCGCGGTCATGGGGGGCGTGGTGGCCGTGGTCGGGGACGAGGTGTACGCCCTGCCCGTGCCGGACCTGGACGTGGCCCTCTTCGTGGCGCCATCGCCGGTGCCGACGGAGCGGGCCCGGGAGGTGCTTCCCGATCGCGTGGAGCGTGGCGACGTGGTCTTCAACCTGTCCCGGCTGGCGGCGCTGGTCCACGTGCTCCACAACCGCGACTGGGCCCGGCTCGAGGCCGCCCTGGAGGATCGGCTGCACCAGCCACACCGGCTCCCGCTCTATCCCTGGGCGGCGGAGGTGATGGCCGCGGCCCGGACCGCGGGCGCCTTCGGCGCCGCCATCTCGGGGGCGGGCCCGAGCGTGTTCGCCTTCTGCGAGCGACGGCGGGGGGGCAGCGTGGCCGCGGCCATGGAGGCCGCCGGTCCCGAGGACGGGTACGCGCTGGTCACCAGGGTGACGCGCGCGGGCATGGACGTCCAGCCCTAGATGCGTCCCGAGCACGCCACGACGCGCCTGCAGCGGGGTGGCGGGATGGAGCAACCTCGAAGGCACGGGCCATGGTGATCGTTCAGAAGTACGGAGGCACGTCGGTCGGCAACGCGGCACGCATCCGGCGGGTGTGTCGGCGCATCGCCGAGACGGTGGCGGCGGGTCATCGGGTGGTGGCGGTGGTATCGGCCATGGGCGACACCACCGATCGGCTGATCGAGCTGGCCCGCCGGGTGAGCGAGGCGCCGCCGCCCCGGGAGCTGGACATGCTGGTGGCCAACGGTGAGACCATCACCGCTCCCCTGGTCGCCATGTGCCTGCAGGATCGAGGGGTGCCCGCCATCTCGCTCACCGGCGCCCAGGCCGGGGTGCGGACCAGCGGGCACCACTCCCGGGCGCGCATCAAGGAGATCCGGCCCATCCGCATCCTGAACGCTCTGGGCCGCGGCCAGGTGCCGGTGGTGGCCGGGTTCCAGGGTGCCACCGAGGACTTCGAGATCACCACCCTGGGGCGCGGCGGCTCGGATACCACCGCAGTGGCGCTGGCGGCGGCCCTGGAGGCCGACCTGTGTGAGATCTACACCGACGTGGATGGGATCATGACCGCCGACCCCCGGGTCGTGCCCGAGGCGCGCCTCCTGTCGCACATCTCCTACGAGGAGATCCTGGAGCTGGCCGCGGTGGGGGCGAGGGTCATGCATCCCCGCGCGGTGGAGATCGGCGAGCTGTACGGCGTCCCCATCCACGTCCGCTCCAGCTTCCACCGGCGGCCGGGTACGATGGTCGTCTCCGAGGTCCCGATGGAAGATCGCAAGCGCGTCCGCGGCGTGGCCCACGACCTGAGCGTGGCCAAGGTGACGGTGCTCGGCGTCCCGGATCGCCCGGGGGTGGCGGCGGCCATCTTCGAGCCCCTGAGCGAGGCCGGCATCTCCGTGGACGTGATCGTCCAGAACGTCTCCAGTGAGGGACGGACGGACCTCACCTTCACGGTGGCGGAGGCCGATCTCGGGCGTTCGCTCCCCCTGGTCGAGGCGGCCGCGGCCGAGATCGGGGCCGCCGGCACCAGCCAGGCGGCGGGGCTGGCCAAGGTGTCCCTGGTGGGCACGGGTATGCTGGGCACGCCGGGGATCGCGGCCCGCATGTTCCGCACCCTGGCCGAGGCGGGGATCAACATCGAGATGATCAGCACCTCCGAGATCCGGATCACCTGCATCGTCGATCGACGACGCGCGGAGGAGGCCGTGCGCGCGCTGCACGCCGCATTCGAGCTCGAGCAGGTCCCGGCCGGGACGCCTGTCTAGAGCGCGGCGCCTCCGTCGTGTCGGTCGACGTCGCCATCGTGGGCCAGCCCGGGTCGGGGAAGACCACCCTCTTCCGGGCCCTGACCGGCGGCCGCTCCAGCGACGGGGTGGGCATGGTCGACGTGCCCGACCCGAGGTTGGAACGCCTGGCGGCCGCGGTCCAGCCCAGACGGGTGGTCCCGGCTCAGGTCCGGGTGGCCGACGCCCCTCCCGGCAGCCGGGCGCAGCGCATCGCCGCCGCCCGGCAGGCCGACGTCGTGGTCGAGGTGCTGCGCGGCTTCGGGGCCGACCGGGACCCCGTCTCGGAGCTGGAGGGGATCGAGCTCGACCTGGCCGTGACCGACCTGGCCACGGTGGAGCGGCGGCTGGAGGCGGTCGGCCGGGAGGTGCGGGGGGGCCGCAAAGAGCGGGCCGTCGAGCTGTCGGTGCTGGAGCGGGCCCGCGAGCACCTGGACGCCGGCGGCACCCTGGCCACCCTGGAGCTGGATGACCGAAGCGCGGAATTCCTGGAGCCGCTGTTCCCGGTCTCCGGCAAGCCCCGGGTCGTGGTCGTGAACGTGGGCGATGACCTCCTGCCCGATGGCGGGGCTCCGGCCCGGCGGGTACGGGAGCTGGCGGCCGGACGGGGCTGGCCGACGCTGGTGGTCGACGCCCAGCTGGAGCTGGAGCTGGGCCAGCTCGATCCGGCCGACGCCCGGGAGATGCGCGCCACCTACGGGGTCCCCGAGGCGAGCCTGGAGGCGGTGACGCGGGCGGTGTGGGAAGCCGGCGGGCTGATCACGTTCTTCACCGCCGGTGAGCCCGAGGTCCGCGCCTGGCCCTGCCGGCGCGACACGCCGGCGCCGGCGGCGGCGGGCGTGATCCACTCCGACTTCGAGAAGGGCTTCATCCGGGCCGAGGTGACCTCGGTCGACGAGCTGGTGGCGGCGGGCTCGATGGAAGCGTTACGGGCGGCGGGCAGGCTTCGCGTCGAGGGCCGCGACTACCGCCTCCGGGACGGAGACGTGGTCTACTTCCGGGTCGGTCGCTGACCGGACGCAGGCGGTCGAGCCGGGCGCGAGCCCGGGCTCGCGCCCGGCGAATATGCTGGCGGCGAGGAGGTGCGGCGATGCCCAGAGAGCACGTGGTCGAACGAGGAAAAGTCCACTACAAGTGGGACAACTCGCTGCCCCCGGTGGTGGAGGTCGAGCCCGGGGACGTGGTCCACTTCGAGACCAACGAGGTCACCGACGGGCAGGTCACCCCCGGCTGCCCCGCCTCCCGGCTGGCCGAGATCGACTTCGACCGCCTCTATCCGCTGGCCGGCCCGGTCTACGTCAAAGGGGCGGAGCCGGGCGACGCGCTGGTGGTGGAGATGCTGGAGCTGAGGCCGCTGGAGTGGGGTTGGACCGGCATCCTGCCCGGGCTGGGGCTGCTCGCGGACGAGTTCCCCGAGCCCTACATCCGGCATTTCGACCTGAGCAACGGTCACTATGCCGAGCTGCGCTCCGACATCCGTATCCCCCTCCAGCCCTTCTGCGGGACCATGGGCGTGGCCACCGACGAACCCGGCCGGCACGACGTGCTGCCGCCCACCAAGGGGGCCGGGAACATCGACACCCGTCACCTCAACGTGGGCGCCAAGCTCTCTCTGCCCGTCTTCGTGCCCGGGGCGATGTTCTCGGTCGGCGACTGTCACGCCGCCCAGGGCGACGGCGAGGTCTGCGTGACCGGCATCGAGTGCCCGATGGCCTTCACCCTCCGCTTCGACGTCGAGAAGGGGCGTGGCCCCCGGCCGTGGAGCTACCGCTTCGTCACCCCGCCGGGCTCCCTCCAGCCCAGGTACGACGAGCGTGGCTACCTGGCCATCACCGCCCTGGGGCCCGACCTGATGGAGGACGCTCGCAACGCGATCCGCGACCTGATCGCCTGGCTGGGGCGGGAGAAGGGTCTGAGCCGCGAAGACGCCTACGTGCTCTGCAGCCTCGCCGCCGACCTCAAGGTCAGCCAGATCGTCGACCGTCCCAACTGGGGCGTCTCCGCCTATCTGGCCCTCTCCGTGTTCGTCTGACCGGAGCCACGGCCGCGCGTGCTCGCGCGACCGGCGGGACGAGCGCGGCCCTCACCGGCTCCGAAAGCGGCGGAAGAAGCGTCGGAGGTCGGCGACGAGCAGGTCCGGCTCCTCCATGGCGGCGAAGTGGCCGCCCCGGTCGAACTCCGACCAGTGGACGATGTGGTTCGTCCGCTCGGCGAGGCGGCGGATGGGGGGCGCGATCTCGCGGGGGAAGACGGCCACCCCGGTCGGGACGGATGACGGCTCCACCCGCTGCCACGAGCCGCCGGAGCGGCTGAACTCGTAGTACAGACGAGCTGACGAGTTGACGGTTCCCGTCAGCCAGTAAATCGACACGTTGGTGAGGAGCTGATCCCGGTCGACGGCCTCCTCGGGCACGTCGGTGCAGTCGGTCCACTCCTTGAACTTCTCGGCGATCCAGGCCAGGAGGCCGGCCGGGGAGTCGGTGAGGCCGTAGGCCAGGGTCTGGGGGCGGGTGGACTGGATCGCGTAGTAGCCGGATCCCCACCGCCGGAAGCGCGCGCCGGCCTCGAGGCGGCGCCGCTCGTCCGCGGTCAGATCTGCCATCTCCTCCGGGTCACCGGAAGCGGGGGAGAGGAGCATGGTCACGTGCAGCCCCACCACGTGGTCCGGGGCCAGCAAGCCCATCTCCCGGGAGATGGAGGCCCCCCAGTCGCCCCCGTGCGCCCCGTAGCGTTCGTAACCCAGGCGGCGCATCAGCTCGACGAAGGCCGCAGCCACGCGCTTCACGTCCCACCCCGGCCGGCGGGTGGGACCGGAGAACCCGTACCCCGGGATCGAGGGCACCACCAGGTGGAAGGCGTCGCCGGCCGCGGCACCGTGGGCGTGGGGATCGGTCAGCGGGCCGATGACGTTCACGAACTCCACGACCGAGCCCGGCCAGCCGTGGACGGCGATCAGGGGCAGCGCCTCCGGCTCCGAGGAGCGCACGTGCAGGAAGTGGAGGTTCTCGCCGTCGATGGTGGTGGTGTACTGCGGGAACTCGTTCAGCCTGGCCTCCTGCCGGCGCCAGTCGTAGGCGGTCCGCCAGTACTCGGCCAGCTCCTTCACGTAGCCGAGCGGGATGCCGTAGTCCCAGCCCACGCCGGGTAACTGGTCGGGCCAGCGGGTGCGACGGAGCCGGTGGTTGAGGTCGTCCAGGTCGGCCTGCGGCACGTCGATGCGGAAGGGCCGGATCTCGGCGTTCGCTGCCGGTGGCTGGATGGGACCGGTCATGGCCTCTCCTCGCTCGTGCTGTTATGGAACGGAATGCTTCGTTCCCATGGTACGCTGAGGCCGTGGTCGAGCGGAAGCCGGGGCGGGGCGGCCGGCGGGCCCAGGCGGCGCGCAACGATCGGCGCATCCTGGAGGCCGCGCGCGAGGTGTTCACCTCCGATCCCGGCGCCCCGGTCGCGGCCGTGGCCCGGCGGGCGGGGGTGGGGATCAGTGCGCTCTACCGCCGATACCCGAGCAAGGAGGACCTCCTTCGAAGGCTCTGCCATGAGGGCCTGCGGCGCTACCTGGCCGAGGTCGAGGCCGCCCTCGCGGACGACCGCGACGCCTGGGCGGCGTTCGCCGACTTCATGCGCCGCGCCGTCGACGCCGACACCTCGTCCCTGACCGTGCCCCTGGCGGGAACCTTCACCCCCAGCCAGGAGCTGAACCGGGACGCGGCCCGGGCGCGAGAGCTCAGCCGCCGGCTGTTCGAGCGCACCCGGGCGGCAGGGGTGATCCGGCCGGACGTGGAAGTGGACGATGTCTTCCTCCTCCTCGAGCAGCTCGCCGCCACCCGCCTGGGCGACGAAGGGCGCACCCGCGAGCTACGCCAGCGGTACCTGGCCCTGGTGCTGGACGGTCTGCGCGCCCGTCCGGAGGTACCCCTCCCCGGGCGTCCGCCGCGGTGGGAGGAGATCGGTGGGCGCTGGAACGGAGCCTCGTCCCCCCCATGACCGTCGCCCTCCGGCGGCTGCGGGCGCAGGGTTTGACCGGACGTCGCTTCGGCTCAGCGATAGGGGTGGTGGGACATCTGGGTGCGGTGCAGGCCCAGGACGACGCGGGCGCCAGGTGGGCGCTCGGCCTGCGCGCGCGAGGTGTGACCGACAGGGAGGTGCAGCGGCTCTTCGACCGGGGGGCCATCCTGCGCACGCACGTGCTGCGGCCGACCTGGCACTTCGTCCTGCCCGACGACGTTCGCTGGCTCCTGGAGCTGACCGCCCCCCGCGTCGAGGCCCGGCTGGCCTACCACGACCCCAGGCTGGAGATCGACCCCGCCCTGCTCCGGCGGAGCTACGCCGTCGTGGAGGTGGCGCTGCGGGATGAGCGGTACCTCACCCGTGCCGAGCTGGCCGCGGCGCTGGGGCGGGCCGGGATCCGCGCCAGCGGGCAGCGGCTCGCCCACCTGCTCATGCACGCCGAGGTGCAGGGGATCGTGGTCAGCGGGCCGCGTCGGGGCCGGCAGTTCACCTACGCGCTGCTCGAGGAACGCGCGCCCGGCGGCCGCCGGCTGGAGCGGGACGAGGCGCTGGCCGAGCTCACCCGGCGTTACTTCACCAGCCGCGGCCCGGCCCGGGCGCGCGACTTCGCCTGGTGGTCGGGGCTCACCATGGCCGATGTCGAGCGCGGCCTCACGCTGGCCGCCCCGAACCTCGTTCGCGAGGAGATCGAGGGCAGCACCCACTGGAGCGCGCCCGGATCGCGGGCCGCCGCGAACGCCCCCCGGGTGCACCTCCTCCCCAGCTACGACGAGTTCCTGGTCGCCTACCGGGACCGCACCGCCGCGCTCGCCCGCGACCGGCTCGACACGGCCCTCCCTGCCAACGAGGGTGTCCTGGGCCAGGTCGTGGTGGTGGACGGCCAGGTGCGAGGCCGCTGGCGGCGGCGCGCACAGGCCGGGACCGTCGTCGTCGAGCTGGATCCGATCGACGACCTCGACCCGGGCGTCGATCTCGGCCGGGCGGCCGATGATCTGGCCGACTTCCTCGGCCTCCCGGTGACCGTGGCCGGCGGACGCCGCCCGGGGACGGGGAACGCCGGCCGCCCGTTCCCTCCCGGGTGAGAGAAGCGCACGGCGACCCGACCCTGGTCATCCCCCGGCCACGGCCTCGGCCAGCCCGTCCGCCGCGATGGCCTCGCCCAGGACGATCTCGTCGTTGCTCTTCCCCGCCGGCACGATGGGGAAGCAGTTCTCGGCCGGGTCCACGCGAAAGTCGATCACCACCGTCCGGTCGGGGGTGCGCAGGGCCTCGGCGATCACCTCGTCCACCTCCTGAGGCCGTTCGGCCCGGAGGCCGACACACCCGTAGGCCTCGGCCAAGCGCGCATAGTCCGGGAGCGCCTCGCCCAGCCGTACCTGAGACCGGCGTCCGCCGAAGAACATGTCCTGCCACTGGCGGACCATGCCCAGGCAGCCGTTGTTGAGAATGGCGACCAGCACCGGCAGGCCCTCGGCGACCGAGGTGGCCAGCTCCTGACAGGTCATCTGGAAGCAGCCGTCGCCGTCGATGGCCACCACCAGCTCCTCCGGCCGGGCCGCCTTGGCCCCCAGCGCGGCGGGGAGGGCGAAGCCCATCGTGCCCAGCCCTCCTGAATTGGCCCAGGCCCGCGGCCGGTCGAAGCGCCAGAGCTGCGAGGCCCACATCTGGTGCTGTCCCACGCCAGCGGTGAGGACGGCCCGCCCGCCCGTGGCCGCCCACAGGCGCTCGATCACGTACTGTGGCTTGAGGTTGCCGTCGGCCCGGTAGCGGAAGGGGTACTGCTCCTTCCAGGCCTCGAGCGTGACCAGCCAGGCTCGCCTGGCCTCCTGGTCCTCCACCGCCTCGAAGCCGGGCAGGGCGTCGTTGAGGGCCACCAGGACCCGCCGGGCGTCGCCGACCAGGCCCACCTCGGCGGCGCGGTTCTTGCCGATCTCGCCCGGATCGATGTCGACATGGATCACCTTCGCCTCCGGCGCGAAGCCGTCCAGGCTCCCCGTCACCCGGTCGTCGAACCGGGCCCCGACCGCGATCAGGAGGTCCGAGCGCTGCATGGCCATGACCGCGGCGTAGGCGCCGTGCATGCCGGGCATGCCCAGGGCCAGGGGATGGCTGTCCGGGAAAGCGCCCCGGGCCATGAGGGTGGTGACCACCGGGATCTGCTGCCGCACCGCCAGGTCGAAGAGCTCGTCGCAGGCGCTCGAGCGGACCACGCCGCCGCCGACGTAGAGCACCGGCCGACGGGAGCCGAGGATCAGGGCGACGGCCCGGTGCACGTCCTGCTCGGTCAGCACCGGCGGCGGCGAGGCGGCCGGACAGCGCCAGGGACGCGGGGTGGCCTCGGCGGCGAGGACGTCCTTGGGGACGTCGATCAGGACCGGGCCGGGTCGCCCGGAGCGGGCCACGGCGAAGGCCTCGTGCACGATCTGGCCCAGCTCGTCGGGGTCGAGCACCAGCCAGTTCCGCTTGGTCACGGGGCGGGTGACGTCGGTGATGGGCGCCTCCTGGAAGGCCTGGCGCCCCATGCTGGCGCGTGCCACCTGCCCGGTGATCGCCACCAGGGGGATGGAATCCATCATGGCATCGGCCAGGGGGGTGACCAGGTTGGTGCCGCCCGGCCCGGAGGTGGCCATGCACACCCCCACCCGCCCGCTGACGTGAGCGTATCCCTCGGCAGCGTGTCCGGCCGCCTGCTCGTGCCGCATCAGCACGTGCCGGATGGAGGAGTCGAGCAGCGCGTCGTAGGCGGGCATGATGGCCCCGCCCGGGATGCCGAACACGACCTGGACGCCCTCTTCCTCGAGGGCTCTGAACAGGACCTCCGCACCGGTCGCTGGCATACCTTCGAGACCTCCTCCGGGGTCCTCGGTCTGCGTGGCCGGTGGGCTGGAAAAAGAAAAACCGCCGGTGGGCGGTGGCGGCACGCAGAAGGTGGACCCCTGCGTGCCTAGATAATCGAGATCGCGATGATGGACGCGCCTGCCCCCAACAGCTCGGGGATCTGACCGGGACGGGCGTGCCTATCCATCGTCGTGGCCCCAGTGTAGCAGGGACGGCGTCGCCAGAGGCAAGCCGCTTCCCACCCGTGGACGGTTCGGTCCAGCCGGGCCGTTGCCCCGGGCGGCGGGGAGGTGGGAGGCCACGGCCGTCCCGCGTTCCCCGGCCTCAGTCGGGGTGCAGCGCCCGTCGCAGCGCCCTGCCGCACTCGTCCAGCAGGTCCCGGGCTCGATCGACGAAGGCCCCGAGGCGCACGAAGCCGTGGATCATTCCCCGGTACTCGCTGAGGTGCACCTCGACGCCTTCGGCCCGAAGGCGCTGGGCGAAGGCCACGCCCTCGTCGCGCAGGGGGTCGTACTCACACACCACGACCAGTGCCGGCGCCACCCCGGCCAGGCTGGGGGCGCGCAGCGGGGAGGCCTCGGGCTGGGTGCCGTCGGCGCCACCCAGGTAGCAGTCCCAGTAGTGGCGCATGGCCGTCGCCGTCAACCCGTATCCCTGGCCGTTGTCCCGGTAGGAGCGGCGGTCGAAGGCGTGGTCGGTGACCGGATAGACCAGGACCTGCATGGCCAGAGGAAGGCCGGCGTCCCGGGCCCGCAGGGCCACCACCGCGGCCAGGTTGCCGCCGGCGCTGTCGCCCGCCACCGCCACCCGGCGGGCGCGTTCCAGCGCCCAGCGGGTCACCGTCCAGGCGTCCTCGACCGCGGCCGGGAAGCGGTGCTCGGGGGCGAGCCGGTAGCCGACCGAGACCACCCGACAGCGGGCCCGATTGGCGAGGGCCCGGCACACCCCATCGTGGGTGTTCACCGATCCCACCACCCAGCCGCCGCCGTGGAGGTAGACGAGGACGGGCGGTGGGCCGGGGTCGTCGAGGGCCGGGGTGTAGACGCGCACCGGCACGCCCTCGACGGCGGCGTCCTCGACCGAGGCCACCTCCTCCTTGGGACCGAAGAGCGCGTCTGCGCCGGCCTCGCTCTGCCGGCGGGCCTCCTCGGGCGGCTGCTCCTCGACCGGCGGAAGGCCGAGGGCGGCGATGTGCTCCAGGTATCGCTTGGCCTGCGGGTCCAGTGGCATGGCCACAGCCTACCGCCTCGGTCCCGAGCATCGGCCTCGAGCCGGGGTGCGAGGACGGGCCTACACCTTGCGCAGCCGGACCTCCTGGACCGAATGGTCCCGGGCCTTGCGCAGGACCAGCCAGGCGCGGTCGCGGGTGGGCCGGATGTTCTCTCTGAGGTTGATCCCGTTGATCTCCGCCCAGATGCGCCGGGCGATGGTGATGGCCTCGGCGGTGGAGAGGTCGGCGTAGCGCCGGAAGTAGGAGCGCGGGTCGCGGAAGGCGGTGTCGCGCAGGGTCAGGAACCGCTCCACGTACCACTGCTCGATGTGCTCCTCCTCGGCGTCGAGGTAGATCGAGAAGTCGAAGTAGTCGGAGACGAAGGCCCTGATCGACCTGCGACGGGCGCCGTCCGGGGTCTGGAGCACGTTCAGTCCCTCCAGCAGGACGATGTCCGGGCGATGGACCACCAGCTCCTCCCCGGGGACGATGTCGTAGATGAGATGGGAGTAGACCGGGGCGCGCACCTCCTCGGCGCCGGACTTCAGCTCGGCCATGAACCGCATCAGCCGGCGGAGGTCGTAGCTCTCCGGGAACCCCTTGCGGTTCATCAGGCCCCGCTCCTCCAGCACCTGGTTGGGGTAGAGGAAGCCGTCGGTGGTGACCAGGTCCACCCGGGGATGGTTGGGCCAGCGGGCGAGGAGCGCCCGGAGGATGCGGGCGAAGGTGCTCTTGCCCACGGCCACGCTCCCCGCGATCCCGATGATGTAGGGAACCGGATGGGCCGGCCTGCCGAGGAAGGTGTCGGTCACCTGGTGCAGGCCCTGGGCCGCCCCGACGTAGAGGTTCAGCAGCCGGGAGAGGGGCAGGTAGATGTCGATGACCTCCTCCAGCGATACCTCCTCGTTGATCCCGCGCAGGGTGCGGAGGTCTTCGTCGGTCAGCGTGAGCGGGGTGGCGGCGCGAAGCCGCGCCCATTCCTCACGGCTGAAGGTCTCGTAGGGCGAGAAGCCATGATCGGCGCAGCGCTCGGCCACCTCGCCTGGAAGCTAACCAGATTCGGCCCTCCAGCGTGTGGCCCTCTATCCTCTATAGGGGTCGTGGCTCCCCGTACCTACACGCTCGAAGAGGCGAACGCGGCCCTGGACCGCGTCCGTCCGCTGGTGGCCAGGATCTCGGAGTCGGTGGCACGGCTGCCCGGGCTCCAGGAGGAGGTCCGCACCGCCGAGTACCGCATGCGGCGCGCGGCCGGGTCGGCCCCGGAGCGGGAGCGGTTCGAGCGGACCCGCGACGACCTCCACGCCACCGAGGAGTCGCTGCTGGAGGCCCTGGCCAGGCTGGAGGATCTCGGTGTCCAGCTCAAGGATCCCTGGCTGGGGTTGGTGGACTTCCTCTCCTACCGGGAGGGCGAGCTGGTCGAGCTCTGCTGGCGGCTGGGGGAGGAGCGCATCCGCTACTGGCATCGCATCGGCGACGGCTATCCCGGCCGTCGCCCTCTCTGACGGCGACGATCGCCACCCGACGACCACCGCCGGCGCGAGCGGCGGTTACGGGCGGGTCAGAGAGGCGACTGCTCGCCCGTGGCCGGCCCGGCTGCGGCCGGCCGCGAGCGGGCGGGGTCCTGGGGCCGGTCCAGCGCCGCGCGCACGGCCCGGACCAGGCCCTCCGGGTCGAGGCCGTGCTCGGCCAGGATCTCGGCCGGGCGGCCGTGGGGCAAGAACCGGTCCGGCAGCGCCGAGATCCGGACCCGGTCCGCCAGCCCGTGCGGGGCCAGCGCCTCCAGCACCGCCGACCCGAACCCGCCGGTGCCCACGTTGTCCTCGGCCGTGACCAGCACCCGGTACCGGGGCGCCCATTCGGTCACCAGGCGCGGATCGACGGGCTTCAGCCAGCGGGCGTTCACCACCCCGCAGGCGATCCCTTCGGCGGCCAGGCGGTCCGCGGCCACGCAGGCGACCTCGACCATGCGCCCGATGGCCAGGATGCACGCCTCCTCGCCGCGTCGCACCTCCTCCCAGCGGCCGACCGGCAGCGGCTCCACGGGCAGGTCGGGGGTGGAGGGCACCGTCCCCTTGGGGAAGCGAATGGCGACCGGCCCGTCCATGGCCAGGGCCGTCTCCAGGAGCGCGCACAACTCGGTGGCGTCGGCCGGGGCGGCGATCCTGAGGTTGGGGATCAGCCGCAGGTAGCTGAGGTCGAAGACGCCGTGGTGAGAGGGTCCGTCGTTGCCGGTGACCCCCGCCCGGTCGAGGACGAAGACGACCGGGAGACGGTGCAGGCAGACGTCCATGATGGTCTGGTCGAAGGCCCGCTGGAGGAAGGTGGAGTAGACGCACACGATGGGCCGTTTCCCGGCCATCGCCAGCCCGGCGGCGAAGGTGACCGCGTGCTGCTCGCAGATGCCCACGTCGAAGAATCGCTCCGGGAACTCCCGAGCGAAGCCGAGCAGGCCGGTGGACGAGGCCATGGCGGCGGTGATGGCGACCACGTCCGGGTGACGGGCCCCGGCCGAGAGCACCGCCTCGGCGAAGACGTCGGTGTAGGTGAGCTCCGTCCGGCGCGGCCGTCCGGTGAGGGGGTCGGTCTGGGCGCTCACCTGGTGCAGCTTGTCGACGGCGTCGTCGATGGCGGGCCCGTAGCCCCGTCCCTTCTCGGTCACGACGTGCACCACGGTGGGCACCCCGAGCCGTTTGGCGCGGCGAAGCAGGTCCTCCATGGCCTGGATGTCGTGGCCGTCGCACGGGCCCACGTACTTGAGGCCCAGGCTGTCGAAGACCGTGTTCGGCTGCAGCAGCTGCTTCAGCGACTCCTTGAACCGGAACGCCGCCTCCTCGGCCTGGGCGCCGAGCAGGGGCAGGTCCCGCAGGCGGTGGGCGATCTCCTCCTTGAGCCGCTCGTAGCGGGGGTCGAACTGCAGCTGGGCCAGGTGCCGGGCCAGCCCTCCCACCGTGGGGGCGTAGGAGCGCCCGTTGTCGTTGATGACGATGACCAGGTTCGGCGGCCGCAGGTGTGCCACCTGGTTCAGCGCCTCGTAGGCCATGCCCCCGGTCAGGGCCCCGTCGCCGATCACCGCCACCACGTGGCCGGGCACCCGGTCGCGCAGCCGGGCCTCGGCGAGGCCGAGCGCGTAGGAGAGCGAGGTGGAGGCGTGGCTGTTCTCCACCAGGTCGTGGGGACTCTCGGCCCGGTTCGGGTAGCCGGAGAGGCCACCTGGCTGGCGGAGAGTCGAGAAGGCCCCGGCCCGGCCCGTCAGCAGCTTGTGCACGTACGCCTGATGGCCGGTGTCCCAGACGATGGCCTCCTCCGGACTCTGGAAGACCCGGTGGAGGGCGAGCGTGAGCTCGACCACACCCAGGTTGGGGGAGAGATGGCCGCCGGTCGAGGAGATGTGGTGGACGAGGAACTCCCGGATCTCCGCAGCCAGCAGCCCGAGCTGGTCGTGGTCGAGCCCCCGGACGTCGGCGGGTGAGCGAATCGCCTCGAGCACTTCCGTTAGCCTAACGGGCGGCGACCGACATGAGTTCCGCCAATCGCACCAGGAGACGGGTCCCGGTGCCCAGGGGGCCGCGGGGCACCGCCGTCAGCTCGGGGTTGTCGTTCCAGGCGCTGCCCGCGATGTCCAGGTGGACCCACGGCCGCTCCTCCACGAAGCTGGACAGGAAGAGCGCCGCCGTGATGGCTCCCGCCTCGCCGTAGAAGGCGTTCTTCAGGTCCGCGATCGGGCTCCTCAGCAGCGGGCGGTAGTCGGCGCACAGCGGCATCCGCCAGATGCGCTCGCCGGCGCGCTCGGCGGCGCGCGAGGCCAGGGCCCAGAGCGCGTCGTCGTTGGCCGTGGCCAGGGTGACGGCGTGGCCGAGGGACTGGGCGGCGCTGCCGGTCAGGGTGGCCACGTCGACCAGGTGAGTGGCGCCGTGCCGGATGGCCATGGCGAAGGCGTCGGCCAGAGCGAGCCGCCCCTCGGCGTCGGTGCTCACGATCTCGACGCTCTTGCCCGCCGCGCCGCTGATCACGTCACCCGGTCGGGTCGCGTTCCCGCTGATCCCGTTCTCGGCGGCAGCGACCAGGGCGGTCACCTCCAGGGGCAGGCGCCAGGCCGCGATCACGTCCATGGCCGCCAGGACGGCGGCCGCCCCCGACATGTCCTTCTTCTGGCCGGCCATCCCCCGGGCGGTCTTGATGCTCAACCCACCGGTGTCGAAGGTGATCCCCTTGCCCACCAGCGCCAGATGCCGGCCGCCGCCGGCGCCGGGGTAATGCAGGCGGATGAGGCGAGGGGGACGGGAGGAGCCGGCCCCGACCGCCAGGAGCAGGCGGTACCCACCCACCTCCAGCTCCGCCGGCCCCAGCACCTCGACCTCGAGGTCGTGGCGCCGCGCGATCTCGAGCCCGATGCGGGCCAGGTCCTCCGGCGCCATCTCCACGGCGGGCAGGTTCTGCCACTCGCGGGCGCGGTTGGTGGCCCGGGCGAGCTGTGCCGCCCGCGTCACCTCGTCGTCCCGGCCGCGACCGAACCCGGCCAGGAGCAGCTCTTCCAGCGGGGCCGGCCGCTCGGCCGTCCGGTGGCTGCCGGTGTCGAAGGTGCCGAGCACGCAGCCCTCGACCACCGCCTCCAGGTCCCTGGCGCCGAGCGGCGCCGCACACACCACCGCCAGACGTCGGTAGCCGTGCTCCCGGGCCCAGCGAACCATCTCGTGGTGGGCCGACCGCAGCCGCTGGCCGTCCAGCTCGTCCGGCTCGCCCAGCCCGTAGAGCAGCAGCCGGCGGCCGGCGATGGCGCCCCCGGTGGGCAGGGTCAGGATCTCGCCCAGGCGGCCGCGGTGCTCGCCGGAGCCGAGGACCTCGCCCACCAGGCCTCCGAGCGCCCGGTCGAGCTCCTGCCCCTGGCCGGCCAGGGCGCCCGAGGGGGTCACGGGCAGGGCGACGGCGTCCGCCGGCAGCCGCGACGGCGGCTCGGCCGCCAGGGAGACGCGGGCCTGGGGAGACCTATCCAGCTCGGCACCTCCGATCGAGATCGGGCCCGGCGGCGCCAGGCCCCACCGTCTGGGTCTAGCCTAGTCGAGCTGCATCGACCCCCGTCGGAACCGAAGCGGGGAGTTCAGGCCAGTCGCTCGGCGACCAGCTCCAGGACGTGGGCCACCCGCAGCTCGAGGTCGCGCCGCCTGGCCCCGGTCCGGATGTGCACCAGGCAGCCGGGGTTGTCGGAGGCCACCACCGTCGAGCCGGTGGCGGCGATCGCGTCCAGCTTCCACTCCACCATCCGGTCGGCCACCTGTGGCCAGTCCAGCAGGAAGGTGCCGCCGAAGCCGCAGCAGGCGGCCGCGTCGGGCAGGTCGACGACCTCGTAGCCGGCCAGCTCCAGGAGGCGGCGCGGCTCGGAGACGAGGCCGAGCTGGCGCTTGCTCTGGCAGGAGTCGTGGTAAGCCACCCGGGGCCGGGGACGGTCGGGCGGCCGCATCAGCTCGGGCCGCGACTCCAGCAGCTGGAGCGCGAACCGGGTGGAGTCTCGGAGCCGGGCCCGTACCGCCGCCGCGGCCTCGGGGTCCGGGCCCCATTCGGTGGAGTCGAGGGTCACGGCCCCGAAGCACGAGGCAGAGGGGGTGACGATGGGCCCGGCCGAGCCCGCCAGGGACCGCACCAGCCGGCGGAACAGCGCCGACCCCCGCTCGAAGTCGCCGGCGTTGCTGCAGATCAGGCCGCAGCACCACTGGTCGGGCGGGAACTCGACCCGATAGCCGGCCGCGCCAAGGATCCGGGCCAGGGCCTCGCCCGCCTCGGGCAGCACCCGGTCGACCAGGCAGGAGGCGAAGATCGTGGCCGGAGGCGAGGCGTCGTCGCCGGCGACGGCCCGGAGGCGGGAGCGCAGGGGCGACCTCGCCAGGGGCACCGGTCCCACCGGGAAGAGCCGGGCGAGCGGGGCGGCCAGGCTCATGGCGCCACGGGCCGCCCGGTCGTGCGACCAGATCTCCAGCAGGGCTCGCTTGAGCGGGCGGGGCCGGTCCCGCCGGCGGTGCTCGAGGATCTGGCGGGGCAGCGGGATGTCGACCGGGCAGATCTCCTGACAGGCGTTGCACTGGGTGCAGAGCGTGTTCGGGAGCTTCGCCGCCTCGCTCCCGTGGTGGAAGGGCGTCAGCACCAGGCCGATGGGCCCGGTGTAGATGTGGCCGAACACGTGGCCCCCGACGGCCATGAAGGCCGGGCAGGCGTTGGAGCAGGCTCCACAGCGAATGCAGGTCAGGGCGTCGGCGAAGAGCGGGTCGGCGAGCATGCGGCTGCGGCCGTTGTCGATCACCACGCAGTGCAGCTCACGCGGACCGTGCGCGCCCACCACCGGCGTGAAGCCGATGTCCGAGGAGCGGGAGGGGCCGGTCACCCAGTTGACATAGCTGGTGATCGTCTGCCCGGTGCCGGAGCGGGGCAGCATGCGCAGCAGGGCGACCGCGTCCTCCAGGCTCTCCACCACCTTGTCCATCCCGAAGACGGCGATGTGGACCCGGGGCAGGGTGATGGTGAGGTCGGCGTTGCCCTCGTTGGTGACGATCATCACCGTGCCCGTCTCGGCGATGGCGGCGTTGGCCCCGCTGATCCCCACCGCGGCGTCGATGAACTTCTGGCGCAGCTCCGCCCGGGCATGGGCCATGATGGCGTCGCGGTTCGGCTCCACGCCCAGCTCCGTCGCCCAGTCCTCGACCGTGAGGTGGATGGCGGGGGCGATCAGGTGGCTCGGGTGCTGGCCCAGACGCTGGACGATGTACTCGCCGAGGTCGGTCTCCACCACCTCCATTCCGAGCGACTCCAGGTAGCGGTTGAGCCCGATCTCCTCGGTCGCCATCGACTTGGACTTGGTCACGATCCCGGCCCCGGCCCGGCGGCAGATCTCGCCCACGATCCGGCGCGCCTCCTCGGCGTCGGCGGCCAGGTGGAACGTCCCTCCCGCCGCCTCCAGCTGGTGGCGGAACCCTTCGACCAGCTCGGGCAGGCGGGGCAGGTTGCGCCGTCGCCGCCGTTTCAGCTCTTCCCGTCCGGCGGCGAAGTCGTACGAGGCGAAGGCCCGGTCACGCCGCTCGCGGAGGCCGACCATGGCCTCCATCAGGGCCCGCTGCAGCCCGGGGTCGTCGAGGGCGGCGTCGACCCGCCGCCGGAAGCGACGGCGACCCTCCGCTCTCAACGCAGACCGGCCGCCCGCTCCACGGTCCGGGCGACCTGCTCGGGATCGTCGGTCGGCGGCTGACAGGTGGTGCCGACGCAGATCACGGCCGGGCCCCCCTCGGCGCGCTCGATCACGGCGTAGGGATGGACGGCGAGGGCGGCCCGGGCCAGCTCGAGATCGCCGGTGGTGATCCGGACCGGCTCGCGCAGCGCCCGGTCCAGGGCTCGGGCCAGCCCCGCGGCCAGGATGCCATGACGCCGGGCCAGGCCGGCGACCGAGGCCAGCGCCCGCCGCGCCCGATCCCGCAGCCCCAGCTCCGGGTCGCCCAGCAGCGCGTCGAGTTCCATGAGGCCGATGGCGGCGACCGCGTTCTCCGGCAGGGGCTTGATCCGCTCCCGCAGACGGCCCAGTTCCTCTCCTTCGGCTCCTTCGGCCCGGTCGAAGTAGCCGCCCAGCTCGGGGTCGCCGTAAGCGCGTTCCAGGAGTTCGGCCAGCTGCAGGGCGCGGGTTCGCCAGGCGGTCCCCAGACCCGCGGCCAGGGCGCTGGTGGCGGCGCGCAGGCCCCAGACCTGGTCGCCGAGCTGACCTCCGACCTGGTCGGTGTGGCCCAGGCCGCGTTCGGGGTCGAACAGACGCTCGAACAGCCGTTCCAGGAGCTGTCCTGCCTCCTCGCGAAGCCTGGGACGGCCCAGCCTCAGGTCCGCCTCGAGGTAGGCGACGGCCAGGGCGCAGTTCCAGCCAGCGTAGACGCGGCGGTCGACGTAGGGCGGACGTCGCCCGGCCCGGCCGGCGGCGTCCTGCCGGTAGTACTCCTCGTCCGCGTCCTGGCTGCCGGCGTAGAGGCCGCTGTCGGGGTCCCGCAGCGTTCCGTCCAGGTATCGGACCGCGTCGTCGAGGATCTCGCCCTGGCCGGTCGCCGCCAGGGCGCCGATCAGGCCGGCGTGGTCCTCGAGCATCTTTTCGTAGTGGGGGACGCTCCAGTCCTGGGTGGTCGAATACCGGAAGAAGCCACCCTCGACGTGGTCGTACATGCCTCCGGTCGCCATCCGCGACAGCGAGTGCCGGGCCATCTCCATCAGCTCCGGCTCCCGCCGCAGCACGGACTGCTCGGCGAGGAGGGCCAGGGCCTCGGGATGGGGGAACTTGGGGGCGGTCCCGAAGCCGCCGTGCTCGGGGTCGTAGGCGCCCTGGATGGTGCCGAGGATGCGGTCGACCAGCCCCGCCTCCAGCTCTCCGGCGCCGGCGGCGACGACTGCCGCCGCCTGTCGTCGTCCCTCCAGGACCCTGGCCGCGATCTCCGGACGATGGGTCCGGAAGTAAGAGGTCACCCGGGTCAGCGCGCTCACCATCTGGTCCGGGGGCAGGTAGGTCCCACCGGTCAGGATGTCACCCTCGGGGGTGAGGAAGGCGGTGGTCGGCCAGCCGCCCATGTTGTAGCGCTGGTTGACGTCGGGCCGAACGTCGTTGTCGACCCTGATGGGCACGTACTCCCGGTTGACGAGGTCGATCACCCGCTGGTCGGAGTATGTGGTCTCGTCCATCACGTGGCACCAGTGGCACCAGACGGCCGAGATCGCCAGGAGGATGGGCCGATCCTCGGCTCTCGCCCGTTCGAACGCCTCCGGCGACCAGGGCTGCCAGCGGATCTCGTGCGCCCGATTGGGCCGGGGCGAGAAGTGGAAGCCCCCTCCGTTCTCGCCGTCGTGCTCGCTCCCGCTCATCGAGCCCAAGGTTACGCCGGCCGGGACCGCACCTCGGGGCCGATGTGGGACCGGGCGGCGGCCACGGCGTCCGCTCGCGTCCCTGCCGGACCCGTCGCCGCGGTCCGCCGACGCCCGGCCAGGGGACGGATGCCGGGCGCGCCGCTCAGCGACACCGCCACATGGGGTTCACCGGGCCATGACCGTGCCCGAGCTCCAGGGAGTGACGGATGGCGCCGGTGATGAAGGCCTTGGCCTCCCTCAGCGCCTCGGCGAGCGGCAGCCCCGTGGCCAGGCCGGCGGCGATGGCGGCCGAGAACGCGCAACCACTGCCATGGGTGTTGGCGGTCGGGATCCGCTCCCCGCGCAGCCAGGTGATCCGCTCCCCGTCCCAGACCACGTCCTCGGCGTCGCCGTCGGCGTGCCCGCCCTTCACCACCGCCGCCCGGCAGCCCAGCTCGACCAGGTCACGGGCGGCCCGCTCGCGGTCCTCTCTGGTCTCGATGGGCCGACCGAGCAGGGTCTCGGCCTCGGGCAGGTTGGGGGTGACCACCGCGGCCAGGGGCAGGAGGAGACGGCGGAGGGCCTCGACGGCGTCGTCGCGCAACAGCCGGTGACCGCCCTTGGCGACCATGACCGGGTCGACCACCAACCGGGTCAGCCCGTGTGCCCGGACCCGATCGGCCACCACCTCGATGATCCCGGCGCTGGACAGCATGCCGGTCTTGGCCGCGGCCGGGGCCAGGTCGCGGACGACCTCGTCGATCTGGGCCCGGATCAGCTCGACCGGCACCTCCACGTACCCGCTCACCCCCGTCGTGCTCTGGGCGGTGACGGCGGTCACGGCGCTGGTCCCGTGGACGCCGAGGGCGGCGAAGGTCTTCAGGTCGGCCTGGATACCGGCGCCACCCCCGGAGTCGGAGCCGGCGATGGTGAGCGCGACCGGGACCTTCATCGCGACCTCCGCCGGTGGAGCCGGAGCGACAGCCCGTAGACACCCACGGCCACCCCCACGCTGACCAAGCCGGACAGGTCGGCGCCGTGGAGGGCGTCGATCAAGGGCTGGTTGAAGGCGTGAGCGCCCGGAACGACGTTGGGATAGTTGACGAAGCAGAGGCTGATCGCGGTCGCCACCGCCCAGGCCGCGATGGCGTGGGCCGGCCGCGCCCGGGCGGTCCGGTGGAAGGCCAGCAGCACGATCCCGGCCCAGGCCGGCGCCCACAGGTAGGTGATGAGCAGGAACTGCTCGTAGGCGATGTGGAAGTCGCGCACGGCCACGGCGTAGACGGCCAGGGCCGCCCCCAGGATGCCGCAGCCGAGGGCGGTCTGCCAGCGGCGGAGACGGATCCCCATGGTCAGGGTGACCAGGCCGGCGGTGTAGACGTCCAGGTAGTTGGCCCACACCTCCCCCAACACCACGAAGGCGAAGAAGGGGAGGGCCACCCAGACGGGGGCGTGCCGGGTGATCACGGCCAGCACCCCGCCCGGCCCCGCCGCCACCTTCGGATCGAGGGTGGGGAGGAGGAGCCCGAACAGCCCGAGCAGGGTCATGGGCACCATCACCCCCACCACCGGCCACCAGGTGAGGCCCCGCGGGGGGGTGTCGGCGGGCAGGTAGCGGGAGTAGTCGCTGGCGAACGGGAACCAGGAGGCCACCAGGGCGAAGCAGGACATGAAGCCGAGCACGAAGGCCCCCGGGTAGTCGGCGCCGCCGACGCTGGGGCCCGCCGTCCAGTGGAACCCGGTCGCGAGGAGGGCGAAGAGGAGGGCCGAGAGCACGCCGAAGACGATCGCCCCGAAGGTCTCGAAGACCTTGATGGTCGCGTGACCGTAGACGGCCACGACCACGCTGAGGGCTGCGATCACCAGGGTGAGGAGCAGGGTCGTCTCTCTGCCGGTCCCGAGCCCGGCCAGGCCGACCATCTGCGTCCCCGCCTGGGCGGCGATGACGGTGTCCACCGCGAACCAGCCCACGGCCAGGAAGAGGGTGAGGAAGGCCCCGATCCGCGCTCCGTGCTCGCCGAAGATGCCACGGGTGAAGGCGATCTGGGGCAGGCCGGAGCGCGGGCCGGTGTGGCTGAGCAGTCCCAGGACCACGGCCGCGGCCAGGGATCCGAGCACCACCGCCGCCAGCCCATCCCAAACGCCGAGCCCGAAAAAGCTGGTGGCGAGGCTGGCGGTCAGGAGGCTGGCGTAGTTGACGAACGCGCCCCCCCAGAGGAAGGCCAGCTCCCGCGAACGACCGTGTCGCTCGCTGGGGGGAATGGGCTCGATCCCGTGCTCCTCGACCTTGAGGAACTGGTCACCGGCGGGCGCGGCGACCGCGCCCTCCCGCATCGTCGTCATGTGCGCTCCCTCCGCTGGCATTACCCAGGTCAGGTCTCTGGCGGTCGGCCCTGCGGCCCTCTCAGCCCCGAACGGAGCTCCCGCGCATCGGCCCGGCCACGCCGTGTGGCCGGCTCCGCCTGGATTCTACGGCGCAGCCCGACCGGCGCCACGGCCACCTCGCCCGGGCGGCCCACCTCCTCCCGGCCGACCCCCTAGACTTCTCCGCGGATGGAGAAGCTCACCGACAAGCTGTTCACCAATCGCTACGTCGAGGACACCGGACATCCTCACATCGAGATCGGGAACCAGGACGTGTGCCGGGAGCGGTGCACGGGGAAGTACTGCAACTACTTCTGCCCGGCCGGGGTCTACGAGTGGGACGAAGAGAAGCAGGAGACGATCGTGAGCTTCGGCAACTGCGTCGAATGCGGGGCGTGCGCGATCGGCTGCCCCTACGACAACATCGTCTGCTTCACCCCCAAGGGGGGCTACGGCATCCAGTACCGGCACGGATAGGGGCGTGGACGGGACCGGCCCGGCGGGGGGAATCCCGCCCGGGCGACCGTGGTTGTGGACGACGTGAGCGAGCGATTCGATCTCATCATCGTGGGCGGCGGCCCGGCCGGCCTCGCCGCCGGCCTCTACGCGGCTCGGATGAACCTGCGCGCGGTCTTGGTCGACCGAGGACCTCTGGGCGGTCAGCTGCTCAACACCGAGCTGATCGAGGACTATCCCGGGTTCGAGTCCATCCTGGGCGCCGAGCTGGCCACCAAGATGGGGGATCACGCTCGCAAGTTCGGGCTCGACGTGCGCGAGTTCCAGACCGTCCGTGAGCTCGACGTGGAGCCGGATGGGACCAAGGTGGCCCGCCTGGAGGACGGCCCCGAGCTGCGGGCGCCTGCCGCCATCCTGGCCGCGGGCGGTCTCCCCCGGCGCCTCGGCGTGCCGGGCGAGGCCGAGTTCCAGGGCCGCGGCGTCTCCTACTGCGCGGTCTGCGACGGCGCCTTCTTCAAAGGGCAGGAGCTGGCCGTGGTCGGCGGCGGCGACGCGGCCCTGGAGGAGGGCGATTTCCTGACCCGGTACGCCTCCAAGGTCTACGTGATCCACCGGCGGGATCAGTTCCGGGCCCAGCCCCTGCTCCAGGAGCGGGCTCGGGCCAACCCCAAGATGGCGTTCGTCCTCAATGCCCAGGTGCGGGAGATCCGGGGCGACGACAAGGTCACCGGCGTCCGCTACGTGCAGGACGGGGTCGAGAGGGAGCTGCCGGTGGGCGGGGTGTTCATCTTCATCGGCTTCGTGCCCAACTCCGGCCTGGTGAAACCCCACGTGGATCACGATTCCGGCGGTTACCTGGTCACGGACCGCGACCTGCAGACCTCCATCCCCGGGCTGTGGGCGGTGGGTGACGTGCGAGCCCAGCTCACCAAGCAGATCGCGACCGCGGTCGGCGACGGCACCACCGCGGCCGTGGCCGCCTCGCAGTACCTGGACCGGCTGCGCGACGCCGAGCGCCGGGCGGCGACGCAGGCGGTCTGACCGGCACCGCAGCCGTGGGGCCGCTGGAGGCCCGGTCACGCCGCCGTCGGGGAGCACGATGGCAACGCATCGCTCCCGCGGGGGCCGTCCCTGGCCAGGCCGGCGGGTGGGAGCGGTGGCCTCGCCCGCCGCTCCCACCCCGGCGCCATCGCCCGGCTGGCGAAGCCACCCGCCTCCTCGCCGCTACGAGAGCGCTGGGGCGACGCGTGCCGGCTCGTCGTATTCGGTGGCGAGGTCGGCTCCTGACCGCTCTTTCAGCAGGGCGGCCGAGACGAAGCTCACTACCGCGCAGGCCATGATGTAGAGCGAGATCGGGACCGTGCTGTGGTAGGCCCGGAACAGCGCCGCGGCGATGATCGGGGCCCACCCGCCCGCGGTGATCGCGGCCAGATGGTACCCGAGCGAGGCGCCGCTGTAGCGCAGGCGGCCGCTGAACGCCTCGGCGATGAACGCGGCCTGCGGTCCGTACATCATGTCGCGCGCGGCGAAGGCTCCGGCCGTGGCTACCACCAGCAGCGCGGTCACGCGTGAGTTGAGCAACCCGTAGTACGGCAGCGCCCAGGCGAAGGTGGCCGCGGCCCCGATCAGGTACATCCGCTTGCGCCCGAACGAGTCGGACAGCCGGCCGAAGATCAGGCTCGTGAACATCGAGACGACCGCGCCGATCTGCACCACGATGATGAGCTGACCCTGTGGCATGGTGAGAACGCCCACCCCGTAGGCCAGTACGTAGGTCGTGTAGAGGTAGCTCGGTCCTCGTTCGGCGGTGCAGATCAGGCAGGTGAGGACCACCTCCCGCCACTGCCGGCGGAGCACCTCGAGCACCGGTCGAGGCTCGATCCTGCGTTCCTCCAAAAGCCGGGCGAATACCGGTGTCTCCAGAATGCCCAGGCGCACGTAGAGGCCGACCGCCAGCAGGACGATGCTGGCCAGGAAGGGTGCTCTCCATCCCCAGTAGGAGTCCTTCCCGAAGGCCGAGGTTGACACCTGGAGCGCCGTGTAGCCGAGCAGGATACCGATCGGGAGTCCCACCTGGGGGAAGCTGCCCCAGAACCCGCGCCGGCCCGTCCGGTTGCCCCACTCGATGGGCAGCAGGATGGCGCCGCCCCACTCACCGCCCACCCCGATGCCCTGCAGAACGCGCAGGACCACCAGGGCGACCGTGCCCGCCGCTCCCACCTGCGCGTAGGTGGGGACGAGTCCCATGGCGAAGGTGGCGAGTCCCATCAACGACAGTGTCGTGATCAGCGTGGCCTTGCGTCCGATCCGATCCCCGTAGTGTCCGAAGATCATGGCCCCGATCGGCCGGACCACGAATCCGACCGCGAAGGTGGCCAGCGCGGCCATGAGACTCACGAAAGGATCCTGGCTCGGAAAGAAGAGCCGGTTGAGGTAGAGGCTCGCGGCGAACCCGAAGAGCTGGAAGTCGTACCACTCGATCGTGCTGCCGATGGTGGCGGCGATCAGGGCCCGCACCAGCTGACGTCGTGTCAATGCGTCCGATGTCGAGCGCTCCCCCATGGCCTCGACGCGGCTGTCGGTCACGTTCACCACCCCCTGATGTGTGAGAGATCGCGGACGCACGATCCCGATGACTCCGCGCTGAGGTCACGGGCACCGTCGAGACCTCGGTCGAGGGGAGACGGCAGCGCCAGCGCGGAACCTGCCCGAGAGACTAGGTCCGGGGGGCTCGAGAGCGAAATGACACCGGACGGCAATGTCCGCTCACGTCGTCCGATCGTGGGCACCGGATGTCACCGGCGGGGCGGGGTATGGCCCTCCCCGCCGGACGCCGGCGAGGGCGGCCGCAGATCGGTCCGGCTCGCGCCCGCCCTCGGCCGCGGCCGCGCCGGTCGAGCCGGACAGCCCCGTCTGGAGGGCGGTTCAGGGTGTCCCCGGGGCCTCCCCGGCGGCCAGCTGGCGCAGGTAGCGGAAGGTGTAGATGCCGGTGGCATGCCCGCTGGCGAAGGCGATCTGGAGGGCGTACTGGCCGACCAGGGCCACGTCCGCGAGCACCTGTTCCTCCTCGGGGAGCCGATCGATGGCGGCCAGCCGGCCGGGGAGGCCCGCCTCCCCCCGGCACTCGGCGCAGGGGCAGGCCCAGCGCAGCTGCGCTCCGGGATGGCGGCTGCGGGCGCCGTCCTCCCAGGCGATCTCCAGGACGTTCTCGGCCCGGATCAGGTCGACCTGAACGGGGAACGGGTCCGGGTCCCGCAGGGCAGCCTCCCGTTCAGCGAACGTTGATGACCGGGAGGCGACGGAAGGACTGGATGGAGGTCCGGGCCGCCACCTGGGAGGCCAGGTCGCGGAAGGCCCGGGCGCCGGGGGAGTCGGGCCTGGAGACGACGATGGGCACGCCGGCGTCGGCCTCGGCCCGGATCTCCTCGTCCAGCGGGATGCCGCCCAGGAAGGGGACGCCGAGTCGCTGGGCGGCCCGCTCGGCTCCGCCGTGCCCGAAGACGTGGTGCTCGTGCCCGCAGTTCGGGCAGACGAACCAGCTCATGTTCTCGACCAGGCCGAGCGGGGTCACGTTCAGCTTCCGGAACATCTGGAGGGCCTTCACCGCGATGTCCAGGGCGAGGTCCTGGGGGGTGGCGACGATCACCACGCCGGTGAGCGGCACCTGCTGGGCCACCGTCAGCGAGGCGTCGCCGGTGCCGGGAGGCAGGTCGATGACCAGGTAGTCGAGCTCGCCCCAGCGCACGTCGGTCATCAGCTGCTCGATGGCTCGGGAGACCATGGGGCCGCGCCAGACCATCGCCTTGTCGGCGCCGGCCAGGAAGCCCATCGACATCAGCTTCAGGCCGTACGCCTCCAGGGGCATCACCTTGCCCTCCACGACCCCGGGCTCCTCGCGCACCCCGGTGAGCGTGGGCACCGAGGGGCCGTAGATGTCGGCGTCGAGCAGACCGGCGCGCGCACCCGTGCCGGCCAGCGCCGCCGCCAGGTTGACCGCCACCGTGGACTTGCCCACCCCGCCCTTGCCGCTGGCCACCGCGATCGTCTGGCGCACGTCGGGGAGAACGTCCTCCCGCTGGCGGGGGAAGGCGGAGCGAACGTTGGCCGTCATCCGGACGTCGACCCCGGTCACGCCCTCCAGCTGCATCAGGGCCTCGCGGGCCATGGTCTGGAAACGCTCCCGGACCGGGCAGGCGGGCGTCGTCAGCTCGAAGGTGAAGGCGACCTGGCCGGCGTCGGAGATGCGCAGGTCCTTGATCATGCCCAGGCTCACCACGTCCCGGCCGAGGTCGGGATCGACGATCGTCGCCAGGGCGTGGAGCACCTGCTCGCGGCTCGGGACAGACATGGGTACGTTCGTGATTCTACCGGCGGGCCGAGCCGGTCTGGGGGCAGGTCCAGCCGCATCATAGACTGTCAGCGACGTGGTCGTGCCGAACCTGCCTGCCGCTGAGCTGCTGGACTACTACCGCGGCCCCGCCGCCGACGTCTACTTCCAGCACGCCGTCCACACCCTGGCCGGCGCCGGACTGGATCCGGTCGTCACCATGGAGTTCTTCTGCGACCGGGCGGGCGTGCTGTGCGGGATGAGAGAGGCGCTCTCCGTCCTCCAGGAGGCCCTCGGCGGGGAGGGCGAGGTGTGGGCCCTGGACGAGGGCGCGCCCATGGAGGCGCGCGAGGTCGTGCTCCGGGTCCGGAGCCGCTACTCCCTCATCGGCTGCCTGGAGACCGCGCTCCTCGGCCTTCTGGCCAGCTCCTCGGGCTGGGCGACGGCCGCGCGCGAGGTCGTGGAGGCGGCCGCGGGGACGCCGGTGATCTCCTTCGGCGCCCGCCACGTGCACCCCCTGGTGGGCCCGGTCATGGAGCACGCCGCCGTGGTGGGGGGCTGCGCGGGCTGCGCCACGCCCCTGGGCGCCAAGCTGGCCGGCCTTCCCCGTCCCTCCGGCACCATGCCCCACGCCATGATCCTGCTCTTCGGCGACACGGTGAAGGCGGCGCTGGCCTTCGACCAGTTGATGCCCGGAGACGTGCCCCGGATCGTGCTCGTGGACACGTTCAAGGACGAGGCGGAAGAGGCGCTGCGCGTGGCCCGGGCGCTGGGCGACCGGCTGCGGGGCGTGCGCCTGGACACGCCCATGGAGCGGGGGCGGGTGACCGTCGAGCTGGTCAAGGAGGTGCGGGCGCGCCTGGATCAGGCCGGGCACCGGGAGGTGGGCATCTTCGTCAGCGGCGGCCTCGACGCGCCGCGGGTCCGGCAGTTCGTGGCCGCGGGGGCGCCGGTGAACTCCTTCGGCGTGGGGATGGCGATCGCGTCCGCACCCCCGATCGGGTTCACGGCCGACGTCAAGGAGGTCGCCGGCGAGCCCCGGGCCAAGCGCGGCCGCATCCCCGGGCTCACCCCCAACCCGCGGCTGCACCGGATGCTCTGAGCGCGACGTGACCAGGCTGGGGCTGATCGGCGACACCCAGGGCCGCTACCGGGTCGAGGGCCTGCTCGCGGCCGTCCGGCCGCATTTCGCCGGCGTGGACGAGATCTGGCACGCCGGCGACTGGCAGGACGAGCGGGTGCTGGAGTGGCTACGGGCCCTGGGCGCGCCGCTCACGGTGGTGAACGGGAACGCGCCCGACGATCCCCGCTATCCGGAGCGCGTGGTACGGCGGATCGAGGGGCTGGTGGTGGCCATGGTCCACCGTCCTCCGCGGCCGGACGAGCCGTGGGTGCGTGACTGCCGGATCGTGATCCACGGCCACACCCACCGCTGGCGAGACGAGATGGTAGGGGACGTCCGCTTCGTCAACGTGGGGACGGCCACCGCCGCCGGCTTCGGCCGGGAGCGCACCATCGGCTTGCTCGAGGTCGAGGGCACACACGCTCGCCTTACCCGGATCGACCTTGGGGTGTGATCCGACCTCCCGCCACCTGCCCCTGCCCTGCGGGCTGCCGCGCCGGCCCGGTCGCGAACCGCTCCGGGCCGGCGGGCGCCGTGGCGAGGATGACTATGCGGTCCGGGTGCGCCGGGTGAAGAAGACCACCGCGGCCGCGATCACGGCGATGACCACGATGGCGGCCACCACCTTGTGCCAGGTGATCGTGGCAGAGATGAGATAGGTGCTCAGTTCCATGGTCAAAACCCCCCGTCATGGTATGGACGGCGCTCCAGCGCGCCGGCCGAGCTAGTCTAGCCGGTTCGTGTCGTCGTTCGACGGCGGACGTCGGGACATCTTCCCGGGCCGGCCGGGCGGCGTTCGGGCTCCGGCCCGGGCGGGGCTCCTCTGCCTCTAAGCTCGCTTCCACGCATGCCCTGCTTCTACGGACGTCGCCGGGACGACCGGGTCGAGATCACGGGCCCGGACGCCCGTCATCTCGCCCGTTCCCTTCGCGCCCGGCCGGGCGAGCGCATCTCGGTGATCGAGCCGGAGGGGCGCCTCCTGCGCGTTCGCCTGGAGGTGGTGGGCGAGGAGCGGGTGGCAGGACGGGTGGAGTCGGAGGTCGAGCATCGGCCGGAGCCGGCCCGCTCGATCACGCTGGCGGTGGCGGTGCTGCCGGCGAGCGCCCTCGAGCTGGTCCTCTCCAGGGGGACCGAGGTGGGTGCGGCCGGGTTCCTCCTGGTGACGGCGGACCGCTGCGTGGCGCGGGTCCGTTCCGACCGGACCGCCCGCTGGGCCACGATCTGCCGTGAGGCGGCGATGCTGGCCTGCCGGCTCGTGGTGCCCGAGGTGCGAGGTCCGCTCCCCTTCCCTCAGGCCTGGGAGGAGGCCTCCCGTCCCTACCTCCTGGACCGTGCCGGAGCCCCCATGCGGGCGCTGGAGGACGGGGCCACGCTCTTCGTCGGGCCGGAGGGCGGCTGGACCCCAGCCGAGCTGGAGCGGGCCCGCGGGCGGGTCTTGAGCCTCGGGCCGCGCAACCTCCGGGCCGAGACCGCCGCCCTGGTCGGGCTGGCGCTGGGCCTGGGCCCCGGGTGAGGCTCGACCGTCGCCCGACCCCGGGGACGGAAGCGGGAGGAGGGCCGGCCGCGCCGCCCGGGGCCGGGACGGTGCCGGGGCAGGGCTACCATTGAGCGGCGTGGCCACCCCCCGGGCGTTGATCAGGAACTTCTGCATCGTGGCGCACATCGACCACGGCAAGTCGACCCTGGCCGACCGCCTCCTGGAGCTGACGGACACCATCAGCCAGCGCGAGATGGTCGACCAGGTCCTGGACACCATGGACCTGGAGCGCGAGCGGGGGATCACGATCAAGCTGCAGCCGGTGCGGATGACGTACCGGGCCAGAGACGGGAACGTCTACCAGCTGAACCTGATCGACACCCCCGGCCACGTGGACTTCTCCTACGAAGTGTCGCGCTCCCTGACCGCCTGCGAGGGCGCCCTGCTGGTGGTGGACGCCACCCAGGGGGTCGAGGCCCAGACCCTGGCCAACCTCTACCAGGCGGTGGAGGCCGACCTGCACATCATCCCCGTGGTCAACAAGATCGACCTGCCGGTGGCCCAGCCCGAGCTGGTGGCCGAGCAGATCCAGCAGGTGACGGGCATCCCCCGGGAACGGATCCTGTTCGCCTCGGCCCGCACCGGCCAGGGGGTGACGGAGGTCCTGGAGGCACTGGTCCGCGAGGTGCCGCCTCCTTCGGGCGACCCCGAGGCGCCGCTGCGGGCCCTGGTCTTCGATTCCGTCTACGATCCCTATCGAGGCGTGGTCACCTACGTTCGGGTGGTGGACGGCCGCATCCGGCCCGGCACCCGCATCCGGCTGATGGCCACCGGTCGCGTCTACGAGGTCGACGAGGTCGGCTGCTTCCGGCCCCGGCCGCGCCCGGTCGACGAGCTGGCCGCGGGCGAGGTCGGCTACCTCACCGCCGCGATCAAGAACGTCGGCGACGCACGCGTGGGCGACACCATCACCTACGCGGAGCGGGGCGCCGAGCGGCCGCTGCCGGGCTACCGCGCGGCCAAACCGATGGTGTTCGCCGGCCTCTTCCCCACCGACTCCGACCGTTACCAGGAGCTGAAGGAGTCGCTGGAGAAGCTGCAGCTGAACGACGCCTCCCTGACCTTCGAGCCCGAGACCTCGGCCGCCCTGGGCTTCGGCTTCCGCTGTGGATTCCTGGGCCTCCTGCACATGGAGATCGTCCAGGAACGGCTGGAGCGGGAGTTCGGCCTGGACCTGATCACCACCGCTCCCACCGTCGGTTACCTGGTGCACCTGCGCAACCGGACCACGGTCGAGGTCGACAACCCCTCCCAGCTGCCGCCCCCGGCCAGCATCGAGCGCATCGAGGAGCCCTACGTCCGGGTCTCGATCGTGGTCCCCTCCGAATACCTGGGGGCGATGATGGAACTCTGCCAGGAGCGGCGCGGAACCTACGCCCGGATGGAGCACCAGGCCGGCGGGCGGGTGCTGCTGGAGTACGAGCTGCCCCTGGCCGAGATCGTCCACGACTTCTACGACGCGCTCAAGTCGCGCTCGCGCGGATACGCCTCGATGGACTACGAGCTGATCGGCTTCCGCCCCGGTGACCTGGTCAAGCTGGACGTGCTGGTTGCCGGGGAGCCGGTGGACGCGCTGTCCATGATCGTGGACCGGCAGCGGGCCCATCAGCACGGCCGGCGCCTGGTCGAGAAGCTGCGCCGGATCATCCCGCGCCAGCTCTTCGAGGTGCCGCTGCAGGCGGCCATCGGGGGCCGGGTGATCGCCCGCGAGACCATCCCGGCCATGCGCAAGGACGTGCTCGCCAAGTGCTACGGCGGGGACGTGACCCGAAAGCGCAAGCTCCTGGAGCGACAGAAGGAGGGCAAGCGGCGGATGAAGCGGGTGGGCTCGGTCGAGATCCCCCAGGACGCCTTCATGGCCGTGTTGAGCCTTGACGATTGACCGGCGCCTGCCGTCGGCGCCCACCTCGGCCCGGGGACGCCTGGTAGGCTACCGCCTGCGCGGCGGGTCTCCGGTCGTTCCCCTCCCGGCCCTCGAGGAGCGAGTCCCATGACGGCGACCTTCATCAACCTTGGCTGTCGCACCAACGCCGCCGAGACCGACGAGGTGACGGCACTGCTGGCCGGCGCCCGCGATGTCGTCGTGGTCAACTCGTGCACCGTCACCGGTGCCGCCGACCGGGACACCCGCAAGGCGGTGGCGCGCGCCCGGCGCGAGCATCCCGGCGCGGCGGTGATCCTGATGGGTTGTTACGTGGACGCCCATCCCGGGGACACCCTGGGGGCGGACCTGGTGGTGCCCAACCGGCTCAAGCCGCTCCCCGATCCGGAGGCGGTGGTGGAGCCGCCCGGGACGCGACGCTCCCGCTACGTGCTGAAGGTGCAGGAGGGCTGCGACAACCGGTGCACGTTCTGCATCGTCTGGCAGACCCGTGGCCGGTCGCTCTCACGCGCGCTGCCCTACCTCGAGGCCCGGGCCCGGGCGGCGGCGGCGGTCGGCTACCGGGAGATCGTGCTCACCGGGATCGATCTCGGCTCCTACCGCGGGGGGCTGGCCGCGCTCGTGCGGCGTCTCCTGGAGGCGGCCGCACCGGCCCGCATCCGCCTCTCCTCGGTGGATCCCTTCCACGTGGACCCGGACCTGGTCGCGCTGCTGGAGCATCCGCGCTTCTGCCCCCATCTGCACCTGCCCCTGCAGTCGGGGTCGGATCGCGTGCTGGCCCGGATGCGGCGGCGCTACGACCTGGCCACCTTCGAGCGGGCGGTGGACATGGCCCGGGCGGTGCGCCCCGACCTGGCCCTGACCGGAGACGTCATGGTCGGCTTCCCGGGCGAGACCGAGGCCGACTTCCAGCGGACGCTGGAGGCGATCGAGCGGGCGCGGTTCATGCAGCTGCACGTGTTTCGCTTCTCGCCTCGCCCGCGCACGGCCGCGGCCCGCTACCCCGACCGGGTGCCGCCCGAGCTCGCCCGGGATCGTTCCCACCGGGCGATCGCGCTCGGGCACCGCCTCCGGGTGGAGTACGAGGCGGGCTTCGCCGGGCGCCGGCTGCAGGTCGTCTGGGACCGGGTGGTGGGCGACCGCATCCGGGGCGTCAGCGAGCACTACCTGCAGGTGACGGCCCCGGCCCCGGGCCGCCGTCCGGGTCAGCTCGAGGAGGTGGTGTGGCAGCCGGACCAGGGATCGCCGCCGGCGGGCGGTCGGCCGGCGGAGGCCGTGGGCTAGGCTTGCTGCCATGACGCGGTTCGAGCGATGGCTCGAGGAGCGAGGGCTCGAGTTCGAGGTCCGGTGCTACCCCGCGGGCGTGCGGACGGCTCCGGAGGCGGCGCGCTCCATCGGCGTGAAGGTGGGCCAGATCGTGAAGTCCCTGGTGTTCCGGATCGACGAGCTGCCGGTGCTGGTGCTGATGAGCGGCGAGAACCGTCTCGATCCTCGCCGGCTGGAGGACCTGGCCGGAGGACGGGTGGAGCGGGCCGATCCGGAGGCGGTACGGGAGGTGACGGGCTACGCCATCGGCGGGGTGCCGCCCTTCGGGCATGTGCGGAGGCTCGCCACCTACATGGACCGTGACCTCCTCCGCTACGACGTGGTCTGGGCCGCCGCCGGGCGACCGGACGCGGCCTTCGCGATCACGCCGTCGCGGCTGGTCGAGCTGACCGGGGCGCGGTTGGCCGAGTTGCGGGCGGAGCCGTGAGCGGGATCCTCATCCCGTGCCACCGCTGCGGCCGGCAGGTCGACAGCTCCCTGGTGCGCGAGGGGCGCTGCCTGGACTGCCGGGTCGAGGTGGCCCTGGCCGACCTGCGGGCCGAGCACCGCCGCCTGTGGCGGAAGCGAGATCGTTACCGGGTCCGGGGGGCTCCCACCGAGGCCATCGGCCGCCAGCTGGCCCGCCTCGAGGAACGCATGGCCGCCCGGATCCTCGACCTGGTCCCCGACCGGGAGGCCGCGGCCCAACAGCTGGAGCGGACCCTGGAACAGGTGCGGGCCGAGCGATACGAGATCGGGAGATCGCCCTGATGACGGCGGTCGGGGGGACGGCGGCGGTGGGCCGGCCATCGCCCGGCCGGCCGCGGGTGGCGATCGCCGGTGCCTTTCGGCTGGTGCCGTTCCGACATCTCTACCTGCACATCCCCTTCTGCCGGCATCGCTGCGGTTACTGCGACTTCAACGCCTACGCCGGCATGCAGCGGCTGATGCCCGAGTACCAGCGGGCGCTGGAGGGCGAGCTGGAATGGGCGCGGGCCGCCCTGCCCTTCGCCCCGCTGCGGACGGTGTACATCGGCGGGGGCACGCCGAGCCTGTACCCACCGGAGCTGGCGGAGCGGATGCTGGCATACCTGCGGGCCACCTTCGAGATCGAGGCCGGGGCGGAGATCACGCTCGAGGCCAACCCCGCCTCGACCGACCCCCGGCGGCTGGCGGTCTGGCGGTCGCGCGGTGTCAACCGTCTCAGCCTCGGCGTCCAGAGCTTCGATCCCCGGGCGCTGACCGTCCTCGAGCGGCGGACCGACGGCGCCCGGGCCGTGGCCGCCTTCCTCGAGGCACGCCGGGCGGGGTTCGAGAACATCAACCTCGACCTCATCTACGGCATCCCCTTCCAGGACCGCGACACCTGGCGCGCCAGCCTCGAGCGGGCGGTCGAGCTGGGCCCGGAGCACCTCTCCTGCTACTGTCTGACCTTCGAGCCCGGTACCCTCCTCACCCGTCGTCGCGATCGGGGCCTGCTCCCCGAGGTCGATGCCGACGCCCAGTGGGAGCAGCTGCAGGTCGCGGTGGAGGTGCTGGCCGCCGCCGGCTACGAGCGCTACGAGGTGTCCAACTGGTGCCGGCCCGGCCATCGTGCCCGACACAACCAGGCCTACTGGGAGTGCCGACCCGTCTACGGGGCCGGGGCCGGCGCCCACTCCTATGCGACCGATGGGGACCGGGCGTGGCGCTGGTGGAACCTCGCCCACCCCCGCGCCTACCTGGCCGCCCTCGAGGGGTCGCCCGGGCCGGGCCCGGGACCGGCCGCGATCACCCCCGTCGGCGAGGACGGGGAGGAGCTGGCCCCGGAGCGGGCTCGGGCCGAGCTGGTGATGCTGGGGTTGCGCACCGTCGCCGGCCTGGAGGCCCCGCCCGGCTTCGAGGATCGGCTCGAGGGGCTTCGTCGGGTGGGCCTGGTGGAGCGTCGAGGCTCGCGCTGGGTGCCCACCGCCCGGGGGCTCGACCTGCACAACCAGATCGCGCTGGCCGTCCTCTGAGGGAGTGGGCGCGGCCCTCCCCCGGGGCTCCGACCTGCGGTAGACTGTTGGCACTCCACTGCGGAGAGTGCCAACTCCATTGGAGCCAAGAAAACAGGAGATCCTGAAGGCGGTCGTCCGCGAGTTCACGGTCACGGCCGTTCCCGTGGGCTCGCAGCAGCTGGTCAGCCGCCACTTCCTCAACCTGAGCTCGGCCACGATCCGCAACGAGCTGTCCGAGCTCGGCGATCTGGGGTACCTGGCCCAGCCGCACACGTCGGCGGGCCGCGTCCCGACCGACCGTGGGTACCGCTACTTCGTCGATTTCTTGATGGACCTGGAGCCGGTCCCGCCCGGGATCGAGTCCTACATCCAGGAGGAGCTGCGGCTCGCTCCCCACGATCCCCAGCTCCTGCTCGAGCGGGTGGCCACGACCCTGGCCACGGTGACCCGCAACGCCGCTGTGGCCAGCTCCCCGAGCGGTCCCCTGGCCCGGATCAAGCACGTCGACCTGGCCTCCCTGGAGGCCCGGGCGGTGCTGATCGTGGTGCTGGTGGAGGGGAACCTCCTGCGGCAGCACGTGACCACGACCAGCCGGCCGGTCGATCAGGGTGAGCTGACCCGGCTCGCCAACAGGCTCAACCGGGAACTGCCGGGGAAAGACCGTGAGGAGGTCGCGGCCCGGATCGAGCGGCTGGGGGAGGGCCTGGAGAAGGAGGTCCTGACCAGGGTGTGCGAGGTGCTCGAGCAGTTCGAGCGGAGCTCGGACACCATCGTCATCCACGACGGAGTCCGGAACCTGGTCCGGCAGCCGGAGTTCGCCGAGGCGTCGCGACTCCACCAGGTCCTCGAGGTGCTGGAGGAGAGCCGCTACCTGGCGGTGCTGCTCCAGCAGCTGGCGGCCAACTCCGATCTCCAGATCGTCATCGGCTCCGAGAACGGGATGAGCCAGCTCCATTCCTGCACCCTGGTCCTCACCACCTACGGCCCGAGCAACCGCATCCGGGGCGTCCTGGGCGTGGTCGGCCCCACCCGGATGGACTACCCCCAGGTGGTGGGGCGACTGCGGACGGTCGCTCGCTGGGCGAGCGAGCGCATGGCGGAGGCCTACGCGTAAGGTAGGGCCGAGCCCGTAAGGTTTGCTGGTCCGGGCTCGAGACCCGCGGGCCAAAGGGCGCCGCGTGGGACCGTGGCGAACCCGGGGCACGGTCTGGAGAGGTGGCACGTTTGAGCAGGCGGAAGCGCGCGGTATCAAGAGGAACGATGCCGTCGAAGCGAGAGAACGATCAGGAGACGACCCCATCGCCCGGGGATCCGACGGCGGGCGGGTCGAGTCCCGGGGGCGAGGAGCGCCCGCCGCGGCCGGGTGATGGGGCTGCGGCCCCGGAGGAGACCGGGGCCGCGACGGTGCCGGGGGAGGCGATCGCCGGGGAGAAGGGCGGTCCGGCCGGGGCCGAGCCCGACCCCGGGTCGCGCCCGGAAGCGGCGGCCGCGGGCCCGCCCGCGACCGAGGCCCGGGCGGAGCCGGACGAACGCGATCGACGGATCGAGGAGCTGGCCTCGCAGCTCGAGGAGGCCAACGGTCGCTACCTGCGCTTGGCCGCCGACTTCGACAACTTCAAGAAACGGGCGCGGCAGGAACAGCTGGAGACCATGCGCTTCGCCGCCGCGACCGTGGCCGAACGGCTGCTCCCGGTCCTCGACGACGCCAAGCTGGCCCTCGACCACGCCCCCGAGGGCGTGGACCAGAACTGGCTGAAGGGCGTCCGCCTGACCTTCCAGAAGCTGGAGGAGGTGCTGGCCTCGGTCGGCGTGGAGCGGATCGAATCGGTCGGTGTTCGCTTCGATCCCAGCCTCCACGAGGCGGTGGCGGCGGAGGAGTCCGGGGATCACCCCGAGGACACCGTGGTGGCGGAGCTACGCCCCGGCTACCGCATGCACGATCGAGTTCTGCGGCCCGCCCTGGTGAGGGTCGCCCGGCCGCCCTCTCACCCCGAATAGACGTTGGCGGTCAAGCGCGACTACTACGAGATCCTGGGCGTCCGGAGGGACGCCAGCCAGGACGACCTCAAACGGGCCTTCCGCCGGCTGGCCATGCAGCACCATCCGGACCGCAACCCGGGTGATCCCGCCGCCGCCGAGCGTTTCAAGGAGATCAACGAGGCCTATGCGGTCCTCTCCGACCCGGAGAAGCGGCGTGCCTACGACATGTTCGGGCACGCCGGCGTGAGCCAGGCGGGTGTGGGCCAGGGGCCGGCCGGGTTCGGCGGGTTCGAGGGCTTCGGCTTCGGGGACATCTTCGAGTCCTTCTTCGGCGACGCCTTCGGCAGCTTCGGCCGCCGGGCCACCACCCGCTCGGCACGGGGCGACGACCTGCGCTACGACCTGACCATCAGCTTCGAGGAGGCCTACCGGGGGACGGAGAAGGAGATCGAGGTGCCACGGCTCGTCGCCTGCGAGGCGTGCGGCGGCGCCGGTGCCCAGCCCGGCACGGGCTGGGAGACGTGCGGCACGTGCGGCGGCAGGGGACAGGTGCGCCGGCAGGCCCAATCGATCTTCGGCGCGGTGGTCAACATCACGACCTGCCCGTCGTGCTCGGGCGCCGGCCGTGTCCTGCGCACCCCGTGCAGCGCCTGCCACGGGCAGGGACGAGTGGAGCGTCGCCGCCGGCTGAGCGTCCGCATCCCGCCCGGGGTCGACACCGGCTCCCAGATCCGGCTGGCCGGCGAGGGCGAGGCCGGCCTGCGCGGCGGCCCACCCGGCGACCTCTACATCGTCCTCAAGGTCAAGCCGCATCCCCAGCTTCGGCGCCAGGACGAGGACGTGGTCTACGACCTCCGCATCAACATGATCCAGGCCGCTCTGGGCGACCGGATCGAGGTGCCCACGCTGGACGGGCCGGTGGAGATCGCCATCCCCCCCGGCACGCAGCACGGGCAGACCTTCCGGCTGGCCGGGAAGGGCATGCCCGATGTGCGCACCGGGCGGCGGGGCGCCCAGTTCGTGAAGGTCCAGGTGGTGATCCCGAGGGATCTCACTCCGGAGCAGAGGGACCTCCTGCGCAAGGTGGGGGGCCTCACCGGCAAGCCCGAGAAGGTCTCCAAGGGCTTCTTCGAGAAGCTGCGCGAGGCCATCAACCTGGACTGATCCCGCAGGGAGCGTCGGGGAGGAGCGCCCGGGACCCGGACCGCGTTGACGGGCGGCGCGGGATCACAGACGCTGGGCGGGAACGAAGGAGCGGGGCGGAGCGGTGCGGACGGAGCGGGACTACTACGAGATCCTGGGCATCGACCGCTCCGCCAGCCAGGCCGAGGTGCAGCGGGCCTTTCGGTCCCTGGCCAAGCGATACCATCCCGACCACAACCCGGGCGATCCCGGGGCGGCGCAGCGCTTCAAGGAGATCCGCGAGGCCTACGAGGTCCTCTCCGATCCCGAGCGACGCCGGAGATACGACCGCGCTTCGGCGCCACCCAGGCCACCGCGCGCGCCGGCCGGTCGTGACCTCGTCCAGGACCTCAGCGTCTCCCTCGAGGACGCCTTCCACGGCGCGGCCCGGCGCATGGCGGTCATCCGCCGCATCACCTGCGGGTTCTGCCGGGGGACCGGCGGCGGCGTCTGTCCGAGCTGTCGCGGCCTCGGGGTCTCGGTGCGCCTGTGGCGCTGGGAGCGCGAGGCGTGCCTGCGCTGCGGAGGCCGCGGCCGGTTGCCGGGCACCTGTCACGCCTGTGCCGGCCGTGGGCTGCGGGAGGAGGTGCAGGTCCTGTGGGTGCGCATCCCGCCCGGGGTCGACACCGGCTCGCGCATCCGGCTCTCGGGGATGGGGGACGTGCCCGCACCCGGGGCGCCCCCCGGTGACCTCTACCTGCGGGTTCGCGTGCAGGTGCACCCTCGCTTCTACCGGAGCGGGCAGGACCTCTCCTGCTGGGTCGACGTCAGCCCGGTGAGGGCCGCGCTGGGTGGGCGCGTGTGGGTGCCGACCATGCTGGGGACCAGAGCCGTGCGCATCCCGCCCGGGACCAGGTCGGGCACGGCGATCCGGCTCGAGGGCATGGGCATGCCCGACCTCCGGAGCGGTCGGCGAGGGGTTCAGTGGGTGTTCCTCCGCCTCTCCCGCCGGGATGTCGAAAGCCTGGGCCCGCTGGAGCTGGGCTGGTTGCGTCTGCACGGCTGGTCACGTGAGGCCCTGCTGGGGCTGGCCGGCTGAGCCGGGGCGGGCCGGCCGGGACCCCCGCGGCGCCCCTGGGGGGCGCCCGTCCCGCCGGACCGCCGACAGAGGAGGGACGTGCGCCATCGTTCCCCCTCACCTCCTCGAACGAGTGGCGGAGCGAGGGGCGCCGCCGGACCGCCGGGCGGCGCGCGACACGCTCGCCGTCGACCGGTGGCTCCGTGCCATGCGCGCCCGGGGGGGCGCGCCCGCGCCACCCCGGCGGTTGCCCCCGGCTCCGGGGCGGCCGCGGCGAACGATCTTCGACGCCGGCCACCGGATCGACCGGCGCGCCGATCGGATCCTGCGCCGCGAAGGGGAGCCGCCGGTGGCGGACGAGGCCGCCAACCAGGCTTACGACGGCTTCGGCGACACCTATCGCCTCTTCTGGGAGGTGATGGGCCGCGACTCGATCGACGGCCTCGGCCACCCGCTGCTGGGGGAGGTCCACTTCGGCCGTGGCTACGACAACGCCTTCTGGGACGGCGAACGCCTGATCTTCGGCGACGGCGACGGTCGGCTCTTCCGGATCGGCGCTTTCACCTCCTCCCTCGACGTGATCGGCCACGAGCTGACCCACGCCGTGATCGAGCGCACGATCGGGCTCCGCTACGACGGTCAGCCGGGGGCGCTCAACGAGTCGATCGCTGACGTCTTCGGCGCGCTGGTCAAGCAGTACGCGCTGGGGCAGACGGTCGAGCAGGCCGACTGGTCGATCGGAGCGGGCATCCTGGGGCCAGCCCTGAGAGGGTACGCCCTGCGCTCGCTCAGCGCGCCGGGGACGGCCTTCGAGGGCGACCTCCAGCCGGCCCACGTGCGTGACTACGTGCCCACCGACACCGACAACGGTGGCGTCCATCTCAACTCGGGCATCCCCAACCGCGCCTTCTATCTGGTCGCCGTCGCCCTGGGTGGCTACGCCTGGGAGCGGGCGGGCAGGATCTGGTATCGGGCGCTGGTGGCGGGCGAGCTGCCGGGCGACGCCGGCTTCGAGGCCTTCGCCCGGGCCACGGTACGCTCCGCGGCGGCGCTCTTCGGCCCCCGTTCGGCGGAGGCGGTCGCGGTGGCGGAGGGCTGGGCCGAGGTGGGCGTGCTGAGGAGGCCGATGCGGGCGATGGCGACGCAGACCGAGGGCGGGGAGGCGGGAGCGGGCCGGCGTGGCTCGGGGCGGCTGTGGATCGAGCGATCGGGCGGCATCGCCGGGTTGACGCTGCGGGCCTCGATCTCGATCGAGGAGCTCACCGACCGCGAGCGGCGCGCGGTGCGGCGTTGCCTCGCGGCCGAGGCCGGCGGCTCCCTCCGCCATCGCCGGAGGGCGGGGGGAGCCCCTCCATCTCCGGCGGGGCCGGATCGTTTCGTCTACCGGCTCTCCCTGGGTGGCCAGGAGGCGGTCGTCGGCGAGGACCGGGTTCGGGGTGATCTGCGCCGGCTGCTGGAGCGCCTGGTCGGGGGCGGGGCCCCTCCGTGACCCCTCCGGAGGGCGGTAGGGGGTATTTACTCAAGCTCTGACTTGAGAAATTACGCAAAGGATTGCCACAATATCGACCGTAGGGGGATTACCATGCGGACGATCGATCTGGAGCTCACGAACGCGGAGGTGGAAGTGCGCCAGCTGGAGGCCCGCCTCAGGGTGGTGCCGATGAACGACGCCCAGCTGGCGCAGGCGCTGCGACAGGCATTGGACGCCAAGCGGCAGCGGCTGGAGCGGCTGCGCGCCCGCCACGCCGGGTCCTGAAGGGCGGCCCCGTCCGCCCTAGCCGACCGGCTGCCGGAGGCGCTGGACCAGGCGGACGGCGAGTTCGTACCTGGCGCCGGGAGGGATGACGTACGCCCCCTGGACCAGGGGGCGCACGGAGTCCAGGAACTGGCCGGCCAGCTCCAGGCCCAGCTCGGCGGCGCGGTCGCCCGCGGCCGCCAGCCGCCGGCGGAGGTCGCCGGGCACGCTGATACCGGGCACCTCGTGGTGCAGGTACTCGGCGTGCCTGGCGGAGGCCAGGGGCATGACCCCGACCAGCACCGGGATCCGGGCCAGGGCGGCGATGCGCTCGATTCGCTGCCGCGCCGCGGGCGTGTAGACGGGGTTCGTGATCACGAAGGCGGCGCCGGCCGCGATCTTGCGTCGCAGCAGGCGGAGTTCTCGCTCGAAGTCCTCCGCGCCGGGGTTCACGACCGCCCCGACGAGGAACGACGTCCGTTCCCCGATCGGGGTCCCGTTGGCGTCGAGCCCACGGTTGAGGTTGGCCAGGATCGTGATCAGGCCGACGGCGTTCACCTCCCAGACCGGTCTGGCGTGGGGGTGATCCCCCACCCGGGGCGGGTCGCCGCGTAGCGCCAGGACGTTGTGGATGCCCAAGGCGTGGGCCCCGATCAGCTCGGACTGGATCGCCATCACGTTGCGGTCGCGGCAGGTGAAGTGGGCGACGGCCTCGAGGCCGACCTGCTGCTGGATCAGGGCGGCGCAACTGATCACGCCCATGCGCAGGCGTGCCATGGCCGTGTCGGTCACGTTGGCGAACTCGACCCCGGCCTCGGCCAGGAGCCTGGCGCCGGCCAGGACGCGGCCCGGATCGATCCCGCGTGGGGGGGTGAGCTCCACCGAGATCACGAACCGGCCTCGGGCCAGGGCCTCGGCCAGCCGGGACCGGGGCGGCGCCGGCGGCCGCGGCCCCGAGGAGGGGTCGTGCCCGCCCACCGCCCATCGTCGGCCGGCGGGCGGGCGACGGACCGAGGGCACGCCTGCCAGCCGGCTGCGGAGCGCGGCAATGTGCGCCGGCCCGGCGCCGCAGCAGCCGCCCACGACCCGGACGCCCTCGGCCACCAGGCGCGCCGCCTGCTCCGCGAAGTAGGCCGGCCCGGTGGGATAGACGACCCGGCCAATCGCCCGACGCGGCAGCGGCGCCCACGAGGCCCCGGGTCCGGGAGGGTGCCCGGGCAGGCCGGCGTTGGGCATCACCGACACCGCGGGCGCGCCCGCGGCCAGGAGGTGCCGGGCGACGTCGAGCGCCGCCTGGAGGCCGCTGCCGCAGTTGGCGCCGATCACCTCCACCGACAGAGGGGCGAGCCCGGCCACCAGGGCCGCGGCCGCTCCGGATGGGTCGACCTCTTCGTCGAAGCTCAGGCTGGCCAGCACGGGCAGGCGCGGGACGACCCTCCTGGCCACCCCCACCGCCAGCTCCAGCTCCGGCAGCGAGGTGAAGGTCTCGAAGACCAGGAGGTCGACGCCGGCCTCGGCCAGGGTCTGGACCTGCTCGGTGAAGATGCGTTCCGCCGACGTTCGCTTGATCGCGCCCACCGGCTCGATCGCGCGCCCGAGCGGCCCCACGCTCCCGGCCACCAGCACCGGTCGGCCGGAGGCGTTGCGCGCCTCGATGGCGAGACGGGCCCCGGCCCGGTTGATCTCGGCCACGCGCGACTCCAGGTAGTGGTCGCCCAGGCCGAAGCGGTTGGCCCCGAAGGTGTTGGTCTCGATCACGTCCGCCCCCGCCGCGATGTAGTCGCGGTGGATGCCCAGGACGAGCGCGGGCTGGATCAGGTTGAGCTCCTCGAGGCAGCGACCCGGGGTCACGCCGCGGGCCATGATCTCGGTGCCCATGGCGCCGTCGAACAGGACCGGTCCACGCTGGAGCAAGTCGGTCAGGCGAGCCATGGCCGCAGCATGAAACCATATGGGCCGTGCGCGTGCTGATCACGGGCGCGGCCGGTCAACTGGGGAGCGACCTGCGGCGGCTGTTCCCCGAGGCCCTGGCCCCGGACCGGCGCCAGCTGTCGGTGACCGATCCGAAGGCGGTGGAGGCGGCCGTGCGGCGCTGCGACGTGGTCCTCAACTGCGCCGCCTACAACGCGGTCGACGCCGCCGAGAGGGACCCGGGTCTGGCCTTGGCCGTCAACGCCGACGGCGCCGCCAACGTCGCCCTGGCCTGCCGGCGGGCGGGGGCTCGATTGATCCATTTCTCCACCAACTACGTCTTCGACGGCTCCGGGGATCGCCCCTTCTCGGAACGAGATCGGCCGCGTCCGCTGGGAGCGTACGCGCGCTCCAAGCTGGAGGGGGAGCGTCGGGTGCTGGAGATCCTACCGGAGGCGCTGGTGGTGCGCTCCTCGGGGCTGTTCGGAGCCGTCGGCTCGGCGGTGAAGGGAGGCAGCTTCCCCGAACGCATGGTGCGGAGGGCCCTGGCCGGCGAGCGGCTCCGGGTGGTGGCGGACCAGCGGCTCAACCCCACCTACACGGCCGACCTGGCCGCAGCCGTCGCGGACCTCCTCGGGGGCACGCTCTCCGGCGTCGTGCACCTGGTGGCGGAGGGGTGTTGCTCCTACTGGGAGCTGGCGGTCGAGGCCCTGCGCCTGGCCGGCCTGGAGGTGCCGGTGGAGCCACTGACCACGCCCGAGCTGGGGGCGGCGGCTCCACGCCCGCTCAACGGCTGCCTCACCTCGGAGCGTCTACCCCCCCTGCGCAGCTGGCGCGCGGGGCTGGCGGCGTGGTGGACCGCCTGGCGCGAGCAGGAGCCGACCGCGGTCAGCGGCCGGTCATGAAGCCGCGGGCGTAGGCGATCGCCACCACCCAGCAGGCGCCCACCAGGAAGGCCGCCTCCCGTGCCCGCCGCAGGCGCTCGTCCCGCTCCCGTCCGCCGCGGTCGGCGTAGAGGTAGACCCCGGGCAGAAAGACGATGGCGAAGACGCCGTAGAGGACGTGGAGCAGCTCCCGGGGCTGGGTGACGGTGAGGAGCAGCAGCCCGAGCAGACCCTGGATGGCGGTGAGCGCGATCATCAGCACGAAGCCGGCGCGGAAGCCCGGGCTGATCCGCCGGCGGCGCAGGAACTGGTACAGCCCCCAGCAGCCGAGCACGACCGCGAGCAGGAGGAGCGCGACCGCGAAGCGGAAATGGAGGAAGGCGATGATCGATTCCACGAGGACTCCATTGTCGGCGTTGAGGACGGGACGCCGCGGCCGACGATGAGGCGGGGTGAGGAGGGACCCTCCACACGGTCGGTCGGGGATCGAGACCGTCTGCGGGTAGAGGTGGTGAAGGCGGTGCGCGCCCCCATCCCGCCCGCCTGGCTCCGCCGCGTCCTGGTCGAAGCGGCCGGAGAGGCGGCGGTGGCGGCGCGGCTGCCCGGGCGGGAGACGAGCCTGACCGTCCGGGTGAGCGGGGACCGGGAGCTGCGGCGCCTCAACCGGCGCTTCCTGGGCGAGGACCACCCCACCGACGTGCTCTCCTTCCCCAGCGGGGATCCGGCCTCCGGCTACCTCGGGGACCTGGCCCTCTCCTGGCCGGCCGTCGTCCGCCAGGCGGCCGCTTTCGGCCACCCGGCCGAGGTGGAGGCGGCGCTGCTGGCGGTGCACGGCCTGCTCCACCTGCTGGGCTGGGACCACGCCACCCCCGAGGAGGAGCGCGAGATGGCCCGTCTGACGCTGGCCTGCCTGGCCCGATGCGGCCTCCGTCCCGTCGCCGGCCGTCTCCTCTCCGGGGACGAGGTGCCCGGAGGGGAGACGCTGCGGCCACGAGCCGGGGAATCCCGGCCCCCGACGTAGACTTGAGCCCCGGGTCGCGGCCGGAGCCGCGGGCCCGTCCACGTCCATGTCCACCGTGTCGCCATCACCCGTCGCCCCGAGCCGAACTCCCGGCTCCGCCGCCGACCTGGTGCTGGTGGGCCTCGGCAATCCAGGCGCCGAGTACGCCGGCACCAGACACAACGTGGGCTGGGCCTGCCTGGAGACCTTCGCCAGGCGGGCCGGCATCGAGCTGACGCGCCGCCGCTGGCGGGCCAGGGTGGGGTGCGGCGAGGTCGCCGGGCGCCGGGTCTGGCTGCTGGAGCCGCTGACCTACATGAACCTCAGCGGCCGCTCGGTGCTCGAGGCCACGCGCGACCTGGGGATCGGTCCCACCTCGGTCTGGGTGCTGCACGACGAGCTCGACCTGCCCCTCTGTCGGCTGCGCATCCGGCTCGGCGGGTCGGCGGCGGGCCACAACGGGATCCGCTCCATCATCGCCGCCCTCCACAGCGACGAGTTCGTCCGCTTTCGGGTGGGCGTGGGCCGGCCGCCGGCGGCCGGCTCCGCAGCCGGGATCCGGCACGTGCTGGGACGGTTCACCCCCGCCGAGGCGGCGGCCCTGCCGGCTGTCCTGGAAGGGGTGGCCTCGGCCGTCGAGCTGGCCCTCACCGCCGGCCTGGAGCGCGCCATGGAGCGGTACAACCGGCCTGGATCGCTGGGGTGCGAGGAGCTGCCGTGAGGATGGTGGGCTCCCTGTCCGAGCGGTTGCTCGAGGGGCCGCTGGGGGCATGGCTGGAGGGGTCGAGCCAGACCCTGAGGGTGGCGCGCCTGCCCCGCCCGGCCTGGGCGCCGGTGGCGGCGGCCGTGGCCCGGGCCGCCGGCAAGCGAGGGAGGAGCGTTCTGGTGCTGTGCCCGGGGCCGGCGCGGCTGCTCCCGGAGCTCCGCGCCTGGCTCGACGGCCGCCCCCCTGCCTACCACTTCGCCGAGGTCACGGTGTCCTTCCTGGACCGGCCACCGGCCGCCGACGAGGCCGTCTCGCTGCGCCTGGAGGCCCTGGCCGCCCTGGCCGCGGCCCGGGCCGGGAATGATCCCTGCCTCGTGGTCTCCTCGCGCCGGGCGATGATGCGGGCGACGGTCGCGGCCGAGGACCTGGATGCCTGCACGGTGACCCTCGAGCCCGGCCTCGAGATCGACCCGGTCGAGCTGGCGGCGAGACTGGTGGAGCTCGGTTACCGCCGCGAGCCCATGGCCGAGGCGCCGGGCCAGTTCGCCCTCCGGGGAGGCATCCTGGACGTCTTCCCGTCCGCCGTCCGGACCCCGGTGCGGGCCGAGTTCTTCGGGAACCAGCTGGAGACCCTCCGGCTGTACGACGCGCGCAACCAGCGCTCGGTGATGGCGATCCCACGGCTCACGGTCACCCCGGGGCGAGAGGTCCTCCTGGGCCCCGGCCGGGGGGCGGAGGCGGCCGCCCGGCTGCGCCGGACGACCGGGCTGGACGGCCTGCGACGGGACGTTCGCGAGGAGTGGGAGGAGGATCTCGAGCGGCTGCTCGAGGGGGCGGCCTTCCCCGGCGTGGAGCTCCTGGCCGCCTACCTCGAGCCCCGGCTGCCCTCGCTGCTCGACCACCTGCCCGAGGACGCGGCGGTGATCGACCTGGAGCCCGATCGCCAGCGGGCCGAGGCCCGCGACCTGCAGCAGGAGACCCTGATGCTGGCCGAGGCCGAGGCCGGCGACGGTGAGCTGCCGGTCGGGTTTCGGCCTCCGATGGTTCCCGTGGAGCGATTGGAGGCGTTCGGCTCCCGGTCGCGGATGAGCGCTGTCACCGCCGACCGGGAAGGGGCGGTGGACCCGGGCTGGCGGGAGGCGGAGCCGCTGGTCGGTCGGCCCCGGGCGGCGGCGGAGCTGGTGGAGGCCGGGGTCGAGGCCACGGTCTTGCTGGCCAGCGAACAGGGTGAACGCGTGGAGACGCTGCTCGCCGACGCCGGCGCCGAGGCGGCCGAGACCGACCTCGACGTGGACCTGACCCTCGAACCGGGCCTCCGGCGAGTGGACGTCGACCTCGCCGCCGGCTGCCGGAACGACCGGCTGGGGTTCCGCCTGTACACCGATGCCGAGCTGTTCGGCCGGGTGAGGCGTCCCACCGCCCGGCTCTCCAGGCGGTCCACCCGGGACGGGGCGAGCCTGCACCTGGAGTTCCAGCCCGGTGATCTGGTGGTCCACGTCGACCACGGCATCGCCCGCTTCGCGGGCATGCGTCTGATCGAGGTCGAGGACGCCGAGGGCGGCGGCGCCGTACAGCGCGAGTACCTGGAGCTGGAGTACGCCGACGGGGATCGGCTCTACGTCCCGGTGGAGAGCCTGGACCGCGTCCAGCGCTACCTGGGCGGCACCGACGGACGGCCGCCGCTGCACCGACTGGGGACCGGCGACTGGGAGCGCGCCCGCTCCCGGGCCAACCGGAGCGCCGAGGAGGTGGCCGAGGATCTCCTCCGCCTCTACGCCAAACGCGAGGCCCAGGCCGGCTACGCGTTCGCCCCGGACACGCCCTGGCAGGCGGAGTTGGAGTCCTCCTTCCCCTACGAAGAGACGCCCGACCAGCTCCAGGCCCTGGCCGAGATCAAGGCCGACATGGAATCGGAGCGGCCCATGGACCGGGTGCTGTGCGGAGACGTGGGCTTCGGCAAGACCGAGATCGCGCTCCGGGCCGCGTTCAAGGCCGTCATGAGCGGCCGGCAGGTGGCCGTCCTGGCTCCCACCACGGTCCTGGTGCAGCAGCACGCAGCGGTGTTCACCCAGCGACTGGCGGGATACCCGATCACGGTCGAGGTGCTCTCCCGTTTCCGGAGCGAAGAGGAGCAGCGGCGCACGCTGGCCGGGCTGCGCGCCGGCACCGTCGACATCGTGATCGGGACCCACCGTCTGCTCCAGCGGGACGTCAGGTTCAAGCGTCTCGGCCTGCTGATCATCGACGAGGAACAGCGCTTCGGGGTCATGCAGAAGGAGCGGCTGAAGCGGCTGCGCACCAACCTGGACGTGCTCTCGTTGTCCGCTACCCCGATCCCCCGCACCATGCACATGGCCCTCTCCGGCCTTCGGGACATGAGCGTCGTCCAGACGCCGCCCGAGGACCGGCAGCCCATCAAGACCTACGTCACCGTGGACGACGACGACCTGGTCCGGGAGGTGATCGAGCGGGAGCTGAGTCGGGGAGGCCAGGTCTACTACGTCCACAACCGGGTGCGGACCATCGACCAGGCGGCCCGACGGGTGTCGCGCCTCGTCCCCCGGGCCCGGGTGGCGATCGCCCACGGCCGGATGCCGGAGGAGGAGCTGGCCCGGGTGATGGTGGACTTCGCCGCCGGGCGACACGACGTGCTGGTGTGCACGACCATCATCGAGAACGGGCTGGACATCCCGAACGTGAACACGATGGTGGTCGAGCGTGCCGACCGTTTCGGGCTCTCCCAGCTCTACCAGCTCCGGGGGCGGGTCGGCCGCTCCGGTCGGCGCGCCTACGTCTACTTCCTCTACGACGCCTCCCGTTCGCTGACCGAGGCGGCGGACAAGCGCCTCGACGTCATGTCCGGGCTGCACGAGCTCGGTCAGGGGTTCAAGATCGCCCTCCGAGACCTGGAGATCCGTGGCGCCGGCAACCTCCTCGGAGTCGAGCAGCACGGAGCCATCGCCGCCGTGGGCTTCGAGATGTACCTGCAAATGCTCCAGCGGGCCGTGGCCAGGCTGCGCTCGGGCGAGGGGGAGGAGCCGGCAGGTGACGTGCTCACCACGCCCGAGCTGCAGGTGGACCTGCCCCTGGATCACTTCGTGCCCCGTTCCTACATCCGGGACGAACGGCTCCGGCTGGACGCCTACCGCGAGCTGGCGGAGGCCCGGGACGAGGCCGAGCTCGAGGCCGTGCTGCGCTCCCTGCGGGATCGCTACGGCCCGCCCCCTCCACAGCTGTCCAACCTCGTCTACTCGCTACGGGTCAAGCTGAAGGGGCAGCGCCTGGGCCTCCGGGCGGTGACCGCCGACGGTCGCGATCTCGCCGTCAAGGTCGATCCCAACCGCCTCCTGGACGTAGAGGAGTTGGAACGCCGGTTCTCGGGCCGCCTGCGCGTTCGACCCAACCGGTTGCTGCTCTCCCGGGGCGAGGGCTGGAAGGAGGACCTGATGAAGCTGATGGACACGATGGCCGAACTGTACGGAGCCGCGGAGCTCGCGGTCGGTCATGGCTGAGCATCCGGATCGCCCCTATCCCGACGGCATCGGGGCCATCTTCGAGATCGCTCGCCGGCTGCGGGCGCCGGACGGCTGCCCGTGGGACCGGGAGCAGACCCACGAGTCGCTCCGTCCCTACCTGCTGGAGGAGACCTACGAGGTCCTCGAGGCGATCGACCGGGGCCTCGACGACGCCAGGCTGCGCGAGGAGCTGGGCGACCTCCTCCTCCAGGTGGCCATGCACTCGGCGATCGCGGAAGAAGAGGGCCGGTTCGACGCCGCCCAGGTCTCCGAGGCGGCGGCGGCCAAGATCGTGGCCCGACACCCACACGTCTTCGGTGACGCCCGCGTGGCCGACGCCGAGGAGGTGCTGCGCAACTGGGAGCACCGCAAGCTCGAGGAGGCGGCGCGCGAGGGCCGCCCGGAGGAGACCCCGCTGGACCGGGTGCCGTCGGCCATGCCGGCCCTGGCCTGGGTTCATGGCATGCAGAAGCGCGCGGCCCGGGTCGGCTTCGATCCCGGAGACGTGGCCGAGGCCGCCGAAGTCGTCGCCGCCCGAGCCCGGGAGGCGGCCACCGCGGCCGACCACGAGGAGGCGTTCCGCCGCGTCGGCGACCTCCTCCTGGCGGCCGTCACCCTGGCGCGCAAGCTACGGGTGAGCCCGGAGGATGCCCTGCGGGCGGCCGGACAGCGCTTCCGGGACCGTTTCGCGGTCATGCACCGCGAGCTGCTGGACCGCGGAGTGGGCTACCGTGATCTGGACCCCGCCGAGCTGAGCGCGGTCTGGGATCGAGCCGGGGCGTCGCCCCCGTCGCCACCGTCCGCCTGAGCGGCGCGACCGCGGCCTCCGCGGTTGCTATAGTCGTCGAGTCCACGTCCCCCTCCGCTCCATCGGTGTCCTCCATGCGCGCGAGAAGAGCCCTGGCCACCAGAGGCACGCTGAACGCCCGGGGCCGCCTCTCCCACGAGACGGTCGTCCTGATCGCCATGGCCCTGGTGGCCCTGTGGCTGCTCTGGTCGCTGGCCCGGGCCATCGCCCTCGAACGATCGCTGAACCGCCAGGCGGCCGAGCTGCAGGCTCAGAACGCCGCCCTCCGGGCCGCCAACGCGGCCTACCGCCGGGACATCACCGCCGTGTCCTCGGGTGCGGCCGTGGAGGAGGACGCCCGGATGAACGGTTACGCGCGCTCCGGCGAGCGGCTCTACCTGGTGGGGCAGCCTCCGGCCTCGCCGCCGCCCGCCGCCGGGGGTGGCGAGGGAGACCTCGGGCCCGACAGCCCGGCGCAGGTGCTCTGGGGCATCGTGAGCGCGCCCTTCCGTCGATGAGACGGTGTGCCTCCCGGAACCAGTCCGGTATACTTACGGGCGCGGGGTGGGGCAGTGGCAGCCCGTCGGGCTCATAACCCGAAGGTCGTCGGTTCGAATCCGACCCCCGCAACCAACCCGGAACGTTCCCGAGGAGCCGGCGCGGCCGGCTCTTTTCTTTGTCCATGGTCGCGACACGCTTCGACGTGGGGGCAGCTGGATGAACAAGCGAAAGCGGGTGGCCCTGGCCAAGCACCGGGCCCGCAAGCGCAAGCTGAAGACGAGGGCGCGCGCGACCCGTTAGCCGGGCCCCGGCGCCTGGCCGCCTCGGAGACGGCGGGGGGCCGGGACGTCGCCACGCGGCCGGCGCCGGATGGCGGCGCGGCGATGCCCGGCTGCCTTCATCGGGACTGCGAATCCGAGGCCGACGCCCGTACCCGTCCCTCGGCGCCGCGAACCGGTCGCAGGCCCCGTCGCTGCTTGAGGAAGGCGATCAGGTCCTCGTGCGCGATCCGATATCCCGCCGACCCTCCGAGCCAGGTGGCGGGGAGGGGAACGGGGGTGTTGGTCCCCCGTATCCAATCCTGAATCGTCTCCTCGTTGACCTGAAGCCGCCAGGCGAGATCACGCACGCTGTACCAATCCCGGTCGAGCCTCCCGATGTCTTCCTCGCGGAGAGGCGGGAGCTTTGGCCTCGGCATACGTACCTCCCAATTACCGTCGATTGCATCGGGTCGCATCGGATTCCAGCCCGGCGCAATAGTAGCACGGCCGGTGCTGAACGACTCACCATCCGTCGTTCGCCGCGGACCGCTGCTCGATGCGCCAGCCGATCCGAAGACTGGGGTGACGGGCACGGGTTGACTCGGTCGTAGAGGTCACGGTGCCAGCTGCAACCCGTTCTCGCACGCGGGGTCATTGTCACAGAACGGAGGCAGAGACGTACAGCGGCGGCCGGAACGAGCCGGGTGGGCGGTCGAGGAGGTGGACGGGCCCGCCGGCGCGAGCCGCCGGAGCCGCTCGGTCGGATGGGAGCCCTCAGGACGTCAATGGAGATGGATTAGAACTGGAACCGAGTGGGGACGAGATGGACTGGAAACGAGTCGAATCCATATCGGATCGATACCGGGTACAATAGCGAACAAGTATTCGATGGAGGCGGACAACGCGGCATCGAGGAGGTCGTGTCGCCATGCCCGACGCGGCGCCGGCCGGGTGGAAGGCCCGAGGGGTCGGGACGGTCCTGACCCCGGGCGTCACCGGGAACGAGCGGGGGATCGATCATGACCGTTGACGCCGAAGCCGTTTCCCTCACCGTTGGCCAGGACGACATCCTGACCGCGATCCGGTTGCGGGCCCGAGGCGTCGACCCGGCGCGGTGCAGCCCCACCTATTGCGCGGCGCGTCGGGTTTATGGCGACCGTCTGATCGCCGCCTGCTGGGTCGCCACCCGCTACGTCCTGCTGGTCGAGGCGAAGCCGTCGACGGCGGTCGTCGTCGAGCTGCCGCCCGCGGCCCAGGCCATCGAGGCGGCGTTCGACCGGTTGCAACCGGCCCGCTTCGTCCTGAGGGGGAGCGGCGGAGATGGATGAGCGAGGTGGGCGAGGGGCGGTCCCATTCCACCCCGAGCCGGGGCGAGGGCGGAGAATCGCGTCCGGTCGGGAGGGTCGGCGACCGGCGGCGTCGTTGCCGGCGCTCGCCGGCCGTGCCCATGGAGCCCGGGCACCCCTGGCCGCGGAGGAGCGGCGGTGAACGTGGTCGTCCTGATCGGTCGACTGGGGGCGGACCCCGACCTGAGGTATACGGCCGGTGGCCGGCCGGTGGCCCGACTCAGCCTCGCCACCCGCCGGCGTCGGCGGGACCAGAACGGCGAATGGCAGGAGGTCACGGACTGGCATCGCATCGTCGTCTTCGGCGACCAGGCCGAGTCGGTTGGCCAGCACCTGGCCAGGGGGCAGCGGGTGGGCATCGAAGGCAGGCTACGGCCCCGCACCTGGGAGACGCGGGACGGGCAGCGGCGAACAGCGGTCGAGGTCGTCGCGACTCGCGTCGAGTTCCTGGGCGGGTCGAAGGCGCGCCCTCGGACCGGGCGCTCGGGCGAGGAGGACCGTGCCGGAAGCGCCGGTTCCCACGCGGAGGTTGGATTCTGATGGTGCCGTCGACACCGCCAGCCCGGCTCCGGAGCCGGGCTGGCGGTCGGAGGGGGTGGCGCGATCCCGGCTCGCCGGGCCACGCCCGGTGGCGGGCGGACCCCGGCCGGGAGACGGAGAGGTGACCGGGCCCTCCCGGTTTCCGGCCGGGGCACAGAACAGGGCCGGGGTGAGGCTGGCCATCGTCGGCAGCCAGGGCCGGTACGTGGCTCCCTGGCACCTCGAGATCGTGGTCCGGTTGATCGAGCGCCTGCTGGACGAGTACCGACCGGAGCTCGTGATCTCGGGCGGATCCCCTGGCGTGGAACGGCTGGCGACGGTACGTGCTCGCCGCCGCGGTATCCCCGTGGTCGGGCACCCGCCGCAGGGCCACGGCGGTTCGGCGTACCGGGAGCGCGGCCTGAGGATCGCCCGGGACTGCGACCGCCTGGTCCGCATCCTGGTGCCCGATGGCTCCCCCCAGGACTCCGGCTGGACGCGCGACCGGGCCCGGGAGATGGGCAAACCCGTGGAGGAATACGTGGTCGGACGCCCGGCCACCTATTTGAAGCGAGTCAAATGGATATAATTTCTAGTTCAATCGAGTCAATATCAAATCTAATCGATCAGATTTCGGAATGACTCGAATTCTGGGGTGACTCGAATCGAACCAGGAGGATTGCAGTGGCAGGCAAGCCAGAGGGAGTCGCTCCCTCCCCCAACATCTACCAGCGCATCCTGGCCATCACCCAGGAGCTGGGCGCGATCGAGAAGACCGGACAGGCCGATCCCCGGATGGGCGGTTACGAGTTCATCGAGCACGCCCAGATCATGGGACGGCTCCGAACCCTGTTGGTCAAGCACGGGGTCACGATCATCCCTTCGATGCGCGTCGCCGGCCGCGAGGCGGTGCCCAGGGAGGGCGGCAAGGTGGCCCACCGGGTCACCGGCGACCTGACCCTGACCGTGATCAACGCCGATCGACCGGACGATCGCTTCACCATCGAGTGGCCCGGGGAGGCGCTGGATAACCAGGACAAGGCCACCCAGAAGGCGGGCACCAGCGCCGAGAAGTACGCGCTGATGAAGCTGTTCAAGATCAGCGACCGGGAGGACCCGGACGGCGCCCTGGTCGGCGACGAGGAGGGGACCCCATCGGAACGGGTTCCGATGGGGAACCCCAGGGGGGAGCCCCGGGCCGCGCTCCGGGGAGCTTCGGCCGACGGCGTCCCCGGGGCGGCGGCCGAGGCCCTCGCCGCGACCAGGGCCGCCCAGAGGGCCCGGGCGGCCGAGAGGCGAGCCCGCGAGCAGGCCGGACCGGAACCCTCGGGGATCCCCATCGAGACGGGTTCCGATGGGGTACCTCCCTCGGCCGAGACGGCGGCTCCGAGCCGGACCGCCCTGACCGAGGCCCAGCAGATGGGCGCGCTCGCGGTGCTGGACCGTCTCGCCGTGGACCTGCCCAAGGGCAAGGGGGAGACGTGGTGGCCGGCCAAGGTCCACCAACGGGTGAAGCACCACCGGGACGGGGGGGACGCCGATCCCTACGGCGCCGTCGGGCGGGAGCTGGTCGCAGCCCATGAGAGGGTTTGCGGTGAGGGCTGCGCCCACGTCGCGGCCGCGCGCGAGGCCATGGCCAAGGTGCTGGCCTCCACCGCCGCCTGATGGCCGACCCGGGCCGCCTGCGCCTCTCCTACTCGGCTCTCTCCAGCTACCAGCGTTGCCCCCGCCGCTGGAAGCTGGAGCGGATCGATCACCTCAAGGTGGCGGCCGGGCACGCGGCCGAAGAGGGGGCGCTCGTCCACCGGGCGGTCGCCAGGCTGATCAGCGACGGAGAGAAGCTGGTCGTCCCGCGACACCTCCAGCTCCTCGTCGACCGGGCCGCTCGTGAGGCGTTGATCGCCCTGGAGCACGGGGGACGGGTGATGTGGGTCGAGGAGCCCATCACCTGGCGCTGGGACCTGGAGACGCCCGAGGGGCCGCTCCAGGTGGTGGCGATGACGATCCCCGACCTCGTCATCATCGACGGCGCGGTGGCTCGGATCTGGGACTGGAAGACCGGCTGGAAGGGGATCCGACTTCGCCGGCACCGGGCGGCGTACGAAGAGGGCCAGGGGCCGGACCCGGACGAATCACACCAGGGGCTCTTCGCCTGCCTCGGGGTCTCCGAGCTGGAGCCCGAGGTCGAGAGCTTCGAGTTCCGCCTGGTGGCGCTCCGGCACGGCGTGATCTCCGACGTCACCTACGATCTCGAGGATCTGGAGGTCTTCCGTGAGGAGCTGGAGGCCTGGGCGCCGATCATCGCCGCCGACCGCGAGTGGGAGCCCAAGCCCGGTGACCAGTGCCGGTTGTGCCCCTTCTCGCTGGGGGCCTGCGACGCCGGCACCCAGCTCATGCGCCACAACCTGCCGGTCCTGATGGAGGGGCAGCCGGTCATGGCGCTGCCGGCGCCCGAAGAGGCCACGCCGGCGGAAGCGGAGCGGATCGGGCGGATGGTCGCCTTTCTGGACAGGGGCGTGGTGGTCAAGCTCAAGGCCTGGCTTGCGGCCTATACGGAGCTGCGAGGGCCCGTCGACGCCGGCGGCGGGAAGCTCTGGGGCCACTGGCCCCGCTCCCGGGCCTCGGTCACCGATGCCCTGGAGGTGATCCGGCTGCTGGCCGAGCGGGGGGTCGATCCCTTCGAGGTCTTCACCCCGGACCTGCGCGTCCTGGGCTCCTACGTCGTCGGCCGGAGGCGCATCCCGGGTCTCGACCGTCTGGTGGTCTTCGAGCCGGGCGGCACCTACTTCGGGCTCCGGAACGGTCATCCCTCGAGGCCGGTCGCGGGCCCCAGCTCGTGAGCGCCGTTCTCCCGATCTCGAGGCCGAGCTCACCAGCTCGAGCCGGGAAGAGGCGATAAGCTTTCTGAGGTCGATCGTCGGTGCTGGCACCGATCGTGCTCCCGGGCCGAGGCTCTGGCCCGGACCCCATCGCCCGGCGGCGGCGTAGCTCAGTGGTAGAGCACACGACTCATAATCGTGTTGTCGCTGGTTCGATCCCAGCCGCCGCCACCAGGCCCCGATCCGCCCGGGGTCGGCTCGCGTCCACGAGGGACGCGTCGAAGGGGAGGGTGACGCGTCCCGACGAGCTCGGGCTCGGTCGCCCGTCCGCCGGGGGCTCGCTGCGTCCCATGCGTCGCCGGAGGGCGGGAGGGACATTCGGGTCGGTAAGCTCTCGGTGGAGGTGAAGCCGTTGCCCGACCTTCCCAACGCCCGGCCGCTGCCCGCCGGCGCCAGGCCGCTGGTGGCGCTGTCGGGTGGTCCCGACTCCACGGCCCTGTTGCTGTGGCTGCTGGAATCGGGCCTGGACGTGGTCGCCGCCCACTACGACCACGCCCTGCGGCCGGGCTCGGATCGCGACGCGGCCCGGGTGACCGCGTTCTGCGCCCGGCTGGGAGTGCCGCTGCTCGTGGAGCGGCGGCGTCAGCCCTGCCCACGCGGCTCCCTCCAGGCGGCGGCCCGGGACCTGCGTTACGCCTTCCTCGCGCGGGCCCTGCAGGAGACCGGTCGCGACCTCGTGTGCCTCGGCCACACGGCCGATGACGTGGTCGAGGGCATGGTCCTCCACCTGATCCGGGGCGCTGGGCTGGCCGGGCTGCGAGGCATGCCCCGACGCCGGGGGCCGTTCCTTCGGCCCCTCCTCGACGTGTGGCGGTCCGAGATCGAGGCCTACCTCGCGGCCCGGGGGGTGGAGCCGCTCCGGGATCCCTCCAACGCCGACTGCGACCGTTTCGCCCGGGCACGGGTCCGACACCGCCTGCTGCCCCGCCTGGAGCGAGATCGCCCTGGCCTCGTCCGACGCCTCCACCACGTGGCATCGATCGCGGCCCGGCTCCAGGCCGACCTGGAGGAGGCGGCGGGCGCCCTCCTGGACGAAGGCGGGGTGTCACGGGCCGCGCTCCGGGAGGCGCCGCGCCCGGTTCGATTCGAGGCCTACCGACAGCTGTACGGACGCCTCCCGGCGCTCTCCCGCCGGCAGCTGGAGGCGATGGATGGTCTGGCCCTCGAGGGTCGCACCGGCGCCGGGCTGGACCTGCCCGGGGGCCTGCGGTTTCACCTCGAGGCGGAACGGGTAACGATCGGTGTGGCCCGTCTTCCGGCCCCGACCACGCCCGCGCTCGGCATCCGCCTCTGCCCCGGTTGCGGGGATCCCGACGTGGCCCACCTGCGGCCGGGTCTCCCGCTTCGGGTCGGTTATCGGAGGCCGGGGCTGCGGATGCGGCCCGTGGGCGCTCCGGGGAGCAGGAAGCTCCAGGACATCCTCACCGACGCCCGGGTGCCGCGACACCTCCGGGACCGTCTGCCCCTGGTGTTCGCCGGCGACCGCCTGGCCTGGGTGCCCGGCATCGCCGTCGACGTCGAGGCGGCCGCTCCCCCAGGCGTCCCGGCGTGGCACGTCGCGCTCCGCGGAGCCGGCGAAATCCCGGTGGTACCATCACCTTCAGCACATCCGAGGAGTCTCGTCTCTTGAGCCGCATCCCCCGGTCCAGCCTCTTCTATTTCCTCCTGGTTTTCATCCTGGGTGTCGTTTTCTGGTTCACCTGGCAGCAGATCGAGAGCGGTTCCAAGGGGGATCAGTGGTCCTACTCCGAGCTCCTCAATCGGGGCCAGCACGGCCAGGTCAGGGCCCTGGAGATCAAGGGGAACACCGGCGTCGTCACGGCCAAGGACGGCAGCCGCCACGACGTGAACCTCCCCGACAATACCGATCAGCTCAGCAGCACGCTGACCAAGGATGGCGTCGACGTGAGCTACGACCAGAGCAGCGGGGCGGTCTGGATCGGACTGCTGCCCAACCTGTTCCTGGTCCTGCTGATCGGAGGGTTCATGTACTACATCCTCCGGCAGACGCAGAGCGGTAACACCCAGGCGATGTCCTTCGGGCGCAGCCGGGCGCGCATGATCGCGGGCGACAAGCCCCAGGTGACGTTCGCCGACGTGGCCGGGGTGGAGGAGGCGAAGCAGGAGCTGACCGAGATCGTCGAGTTCCTGAAGTACCCGGAGAAGTTCGTGGCCCTGGGCGCCCGGATTCCCAAGG
>Ga0209810_1000739_pt1 | contig 62590 bp, 58 predicted proteins | sample Coa_R1_7_FD_187159 | JGI IMG/M metagenome (GOLD analysis project Ga0209810, IMG submission 187159) | Surface soil microbial communities from Centralia Pennsylvania, which are recovering from an underground coalmine fire - Coalmine... | ecosystem: Environmental > Terrestrial > Soil > Unclassified... | reverse complement strand
TTAAATCTCTTTTGCCTCCTTAAGGTATACTGGGTCATATTTAATTTATACCTTAAGGAGGTTTCTTATCCATATCTTTGCAACAGAGCAAAAAAACTCATTACTCCCTGAAAGTGTTTTAAAAATCTAATATCGTTTTCGAAAATAATCCTGAAGCATTTGACAGCTATTTGCATTTATTTAAACTAAAGGTAAAAGATATTCTTACCTTTAGTTTACAAATATGGAAAAGGGAACTTCTAGCATATTACGTTCTAAAAACACTGTCTTTACTTTCAAGGATATTTCTTTGCTTTTGGGAGAGACAAACACAGATCTACTGAAAGCAAGAATAAATTATTATGTGAAAACTGGTAAGTTGTACCCAATCCGAAGAGGTATTTACGCCAAGGATAAAAATTACGATAAGTTCGAACTCGCCAATAAGATTTACACGCCCTCTTATATCAGCATGGAAACAGTTTTACAAAAAGAAGGAGTGGTTTTTCAGCATTACAATAAAATTTTTGTTGTTACCTATCTAACCAGAGAAATAACCTGTGATGAACAGGTATACTCCTTCAAGAAGTTAAAAGACACAGTTTTGACTAATTCCCTTGGTCTTATCAAAAAAGAAAACTATTTCATTGCCTCAAGAGAGCGGGCCTTTATGGATGTGTTATATCTCTATAAAAATTACCACTTTGATAATCTGAAAGTCATCAACTGGGAGGCTTGTTTTGATATGCTTCCCATATATGGCAATAAAGCCTTAGGGAAAAAATTAGAAGATTATTATCATGCGAATAGAGAGTAACATACACAAAACAGTTTTACTTCAAATATTAAAAGAGGTGTATACCGACACATCCCTCGGTCCCGTTTTGGGATTGAAAGGCGGTACCGCTGCTTACCTTTTCTATGACCTAGGTCGCTTTTCAGTGGATTTAGATTTTGATCTCCTAGATGAGCGCAAAGAGGATTATGTATTTAGAAAAATCGAAACCATCCTGAAAGGATTTGGCACTATACGAGAACAGTACAAGAAACACCACACGTTGTTTTTCCATCTTTCCTATTCCGAAGAAGCTCGTAATATCAAGGTTGAAATTTCCAGAAGAAAATTTGACTCCCAGTATGAGCTCAAGAATTACCTAGGCATTTCCATGCTCGTGATGGTAAAAGAAGATATGTTTGCTCATAAATTGGTGGCACTGCTGGAGAGAGGCAAAACAGCCAATCGCGATATCTTTGATGTGTGGTTCTTCTTAAAAAACAATTGGCCGATTAACACACAGATAGTCGAGAAAAGAACAGGACTTCCTTTTAAAGCGTATCTTAAGAAATGCATAGATTTTCTTGAAGGCTATAGTGATAGATATATTCTGGCCGGTATAGGCGAACTCTTAGATGAAAAGCAGAAAGCGTGGGTAAAATCAAATATGAAGAAAGATGTTTTGTTTTTGCTAAAAATTAGGTATGAAAATGAGAAATGAATCATTCATTTCTCAGTAAAGATTTTTATGTTGATGTTAAGAGAGCAAGTTGATGTGTTTATGTCTTTATTCCGAGGTAGGACAGATACTTACGCTCGATACTGGGAAAAGAATGGCCGTTCTGGATATAGCCCTGCATATGGGGTAATTGGAGAGAATTTAACAAGTTTAAGGAGCACGGCGGCTCATTTAAAGATTTTAAAAACAAAAAACCAGTTCCGCTCACCAGAGACATTATTAAAAAATTAAAAAACACCTACTCGGGCAGTATACCATTGGAATATATCCAATTTTGCCCGACAATGTTTCCTATTTTCTTGCAGCTGATTGCGACGGTGAATACTGGCTAGACGACAGTAAAGCGTTTATCGTGGAATGTGGGCGTTGTAGCCTGCATCCATTCCTAGAACGTTCTAAGTCTGGAAATGGTGGCCATGTGTGGATATTTTTTGAAAATCTTATCCTTGCTACAAAAGTCGCAGGATAGCTTTAGAATTGATTCGCCGTGCTTTAAACATGTAAACATGTCTGACTTCGATAAAGAAATCAGCTTTGACCGTTTATTCCCTAACCAAGACAGTTTGCCAAAAGACGGTTTTGGCAACCTCATTGCTCTGCCACTCCAGGGGCAATCCTTAGTACAAGGGAATATGGTATTTCTTGATCTAGAAACCAGTGTTCCCTATCAAGACCAATGGAACTTCCTGACCCACATTCATAGGCACAGTTTCCAGGAACTTGAAGATGTTTATAATAAACTCTTTCATGCACGTGTTGATGATAATTTTCTCTCGACTCAAACAAACGTAGGTGTTATTTCAATAATGTTAAACAATAAGCTTATCTTAAAGCGTGAACAGCTATCTGCTGAAGTTGTTGGGTTTTTAAGAGAGAAACTGAATTTTATCAATGCTGAGTACTTGGTTAAACGAAGGTTAGGAAAGTCAGTGTATCAAGTACAAAAGTACTTTAAGCTCATTGAAGAATTGGGAAATGAGGTGTTGCTCCCACGGGGCTTTTTAAACCATCTCGTCACATTTTTAAAAGAGCGGCAGATAGCATATGAACTCACAGACTGTAGACCTAGCTTCACACAAGTAAATTTTTCAAGTAATATCGCGCTTTATCCTGACCAAGCTACTGTAGTAGAACAAGTCCTGCTTCATCATAGTGGCGTGATTATTGCTCCTTCAGGTAGTGGCAAAACCATTATAGGCCTTGAGATAATTGCCCGGAGAAAGTTACCAGCACTAATTTTAGTTCATCGAAAGCAGCTACTTGACCAATGGGTTGAGCGCATTCAAATGTTCTTAGAAATACCCAAAACGTAAATTGGAATTTACTCTGGGATTAAGAAAAAACCAGGAGAGAAAATTACTGTTGCTATGCTACAGAGTCTAGTTCGCTTAGGCAACCTCATTGAATTAAAAGACAAGTTTAGCACGATCATTGTTGATGAATGCCACCATATTCCTGCAAAGACATTTCGGGGGATTGTTTCACAGTTGAATCCCTATTACCTCTATGGCCTTACCGCTACCCCAAAGCGTAAACACAATGATGAACAACTAATATACATGTATATTGGCAATATCGTTGCAGAAATGTAAAGAACCTACCACCCTAACTGCATCTGTCTCCATTGCCACGGAGGTGTTGATAAGAGAGACTACTGAGGTTGACCCCAAATGTTGGACCAAAATTAGGCAAAACTAAGGTGGATTTTTGATTTACATTTCCCATATAAATATGAAAATCACTGGAATGCCGAAGGTCATGCGCTTGCAGCCCAACTGATTTATAACAAACTTAAAGATGATAAATTAATACCAATAAGGTAAAATTCTTTTGTTCATCTCATTGCTCCTTGTGAATACTGTCCGGATAAATTTTGCATCCTTTTACCCTCCTTAGCCACTGGGGAAATGAGCATTTGAAGAGAAACTTTTGCTTGAAAGGGACTATCCTTTGTGTGACAATTTTAAAAGGTCATACATAAATTGGATTAATAGGATTATATCTGTGTCGAACCTATGCCTTCCCTTTTTCATCACTTTTTTTGGCTATCTTTGCTGCTCATCCGGTGCATTCTCTTTGGCTCAGACAAGTAATAATGTATATCAATTAGAAAAATCTGAATTGACTCGATTGTATAATGGAGAAGTTATAATTAGGTCAGATGAATCCGGTCACGAGAGGAGAGTGTGGGCCACTATTTTGATTGACTCGCCACCCTGGCAAATTTGGAATGTATTAACCGACTGCAATCACACCCCCGAATTTATCCCGAACTTAAAGAGTTGTAGGGTCTTGCAACGTGGTAAGGATACTCAGATTACCGAACAGCAGGTTAAGTTCTCCTGGTTTCTACCTATGATTACATATACCTACCAATCAAATTACCAGAAATTCAAGAGAATTGATTTCAAGAAAGTCAGTGGAGATTTAAAGGCTCTCGAGGGCAGTTGGGTCCTGGAGGAGATAGGCGATAGACAACGTACGATATTAACATACTCGGTTTTTTTGGATCCGGGATTCTTTATTCCTAAGTGGCTGGTACGACGAATCTTGCGAAAAGATTTGCCCAAGGTTCTGTTGGCCCTGCGTAATCGTGTCTCGGATTTATCCCGACGGTGATCGAGATAAGACAAAGAGTGAAACTGCACCGGTTTTCCTTTTACCATTGGAGATTTGGATCAGGATTCGGACACTGCGGCAGGCGTTTGCAAATGAAAGCCATGATATAGATGTCCTCATCATTACCAGTGGGTTGAGCAGGCTGGGGCGGACTGGTAGTGTTCTCAGGTGTGATCCTAGTGAATGCCGCATTCCGCATGCGAATCACCGGATGCGCCACAGTAATTGGTCCTACATTCACCGGGTGTGCTACGGTAACTCGTGCTACATCTACTGGGTGTGACATAAGGACAGCGGTCTTTTGCAGAGTCGTTCCCGTGGTCAGTGGTGCAACCTTAAAGAACCCAAGTGATAGAGCTTTCGTGGACCGAAGCTGGTTGAGTACCGCGTCATTCTTAGTGGAATTCGGCTTCAGATTAATGATTGGATTGCGAGCAAAAACGAGTGCAGCAACGTAGGAGGGGCATATTCCACTGGGCGGTGTCTTTCCATCTGAGAGCAGTTTTGAATTTTCATAGAACCTCCAAAACCGAGCCTTGAATACATCGGGTTCTAGCCATGCCCTTGTAACAGCTACCGAAGTGTACTCGAAGGATAAAGACTCGATATCTATACTCAACGGATTCTGACCGAGCGCTGTGAGCAATTCTTTCGGTGCCTGCTTGATTAGCGCGTCTGCCTCGTCGCTGGTCAGAGTGAACTTTAGCCATGTGTCTACATCAAGGGTATTCGATGGAGAAAAGCCGCTGGGGACAAAGTGTTGGTTATTGGTATCTGTAAGCGAATCAATTTCTTTATTGAATGATGCCGCCCATCTGGACCAGATCTGGAACGGCGACTTGCTTCCCAGCGCGGCCTCGATGCGCCGAGATTCCTCAACCTGCACCTTATATCCATTGGTCATCCAGAGACCTTCAAGAGAAGTTATCTTCTCGCGTAGAGTAGGTTCATCTATATCCCGCCATCGCTGTTTCACACCGGAATCGGTGGAAAACTCCGCTTCGATCTTTTTGTTGTTATAATCCTGTTGCGCGACATACCAGGCGTCTTTGTACCGGCTGTACGCCTTCACAGGTGGTGTATCTTCCAATAAGCCGCCTTCCTTAGTTTCATGCAGGAACCGGAAAGCTTTCTGATAATCAGATTCCTCTTCAGGCGTGCGTGTCGAAGAGGCAAGTCTGGCACTCTTCAGTACATCATCATACACATCCCAGAGATAACGCTCTTCCGTAGGAGGCCACATAACCCCGCTGGGTATCTGGTTCACAAGGCGCGAGAATTCCGAGAGGCTCGACAGGCGATCATTCGTCAGATCGCCTCCTGACATGAAGCTCAGCTGTTCTCTCGTATATGATATTGTATTGAGAGGAAAGCTGAGAAACGTATCTTCTCTCTCAAAGACCAATTTAGCCTTTGCTATCAAAGCCAGAGCAATAGTAGAGTCCATAGGCGTACCTCCTACTTCAAATTGTTACGACGCTTTGCAACGCAATCCCTACCGTAGTCAGATGCAGGGATTGCTCTTGACTCTAATTAATGGAAATCTGAGTCTTTGAAGTCCGGCAGAGGATTTGGCGCCTTACCGATCAGATGGTTCACAAATCCGATAATCTGCATGCCCGGCACTCGGAGTGTGCTGCCGTCGGCTTGGCTTCTGTAATTCCTGCCGCTTTCGCTGTGGCTATAGCTCCCGCTTAAGGAGAACGGTCCCCATCCAATGCTGGTGCTACCTCCAACACTGCTGCTGTAGGCGTTGTATGCCGATGTAAAATCAGCCGATTCAATTACTATATTTCTCGCAAACAGCGCGGTTGTCGGGTAAGCAATAAAATTTCCGGATGGAGGAATCTTACCATCTGATGGCATATCATCATACATCCATCCTTCTCCCTTTCGAAGTGTCCATCCACGATTCATGAAAAACTCTGGATAGAACCAAGGGCGGGAGATAATGACCTGGGCTATCTCGAAACTCATTTTGAAGCTTGATAATGAAAAATCGGCGTTGTAATGGGACGATTGCCCACTGGCACTGGCACCAACACTCCAGAATCCGAAGCTGACGCCGCCTCCCACACTCCAGGAGTTGGACTCGGAGTGGCTCGACGAACTCACGGTCTCGTGTGTGAGCCCGTATCCGGTCCATCCGCCGCTCGTAGCGAAGTTGCCGGGGATGACCGTCGTGTAGAAGAATTCTTGTCCGGGGCCTAGTCCAGATACAATTGCGCCCTCGTAATGTTCCTGAAGCATCTGTTTCCACAGCATCATGTCGCGCTGAGTCACCTGATTAATGTAGGCGTTCATCTGATCGACCTCATTTCGGTAACCGCCTGATACCCAAGCATCCATAGCAGCTTTTATCTTGAGCTGATACAGGGTCGCGTTGTTGGACCAGTCAGCAACGGCCATCTTTCCCTCAGGACCAGTGGCAGCTTGAGCGGCAATACGCTTACTGTTGTACAGGAGTTTGGCATCTAAATAAGCTGATAATTTGTCATTGTACGCCTGAAGAATGGGACCGTCGGTGGTAACCTCCTTTTCCTCGTCTGTAATGAGGTCTTTGACCTTCTTCTTCGTCCGTAGGAGGTTACGGAACTTTTCGATCTTTGCTTTTTCTTGGTCGGAGAGTTCCTGTTCTACGACTTTGGAGAATTTAAGGATCTCCCCGTAAATATGGCTGATGCGCGTCTCGGAGGTGCGATATATCGTCTGCTGCATATCGTGGTTGTATATGCCTGTTCTGTCGGGGACAAAATCTACAACCTGCGCAAAGTTGAACGCCTCTTGTAGGAGCAGCTTGTCCTCTTCGGCAGTGCCACCACCTCCTATGCCCTTGGCGCTGAATGTGAAATCCACCGGCTCGAAAGGAATACCCGGTTGGCACCAGGACAAGAAATTATTCGGTGACGGTGGAACGTGTTCATCACCGCCAGTAACAATATTATAGAGTTGGGCAAGAAGGGTCTTGACGAGATCGTTTAACGTAGTAGCCATGATTAATTCCTCCTTATTTGTTTTTTTGTTAATGAACGGCCCAAGCTGAGCCCCCCTATTAATGAACTTAACCAATACACACGCCGTAGGTTTGGCGGATTAGCGTGCCTAATACGGATTAGTTCAGGCTTTGACCGCCACCATCTCCCCGGGCGAGTGCGCGAAACGTCGTTCGCTTTGTTCCTCCTGTAACATTATGAAATGTGACATCGATATGATATGGCAGTTCAGCGATGTCATCATCGTTCATCTGCGCTTCTAAAGTGGTAACACTGACATCAACATTGGAGAGCACATCAACTGTACCCTCAGCCATCACATTGAAATTCGCGATGTACTGACCGTTGTATTCCCAGTTAGCAGTAAGCGTGAAGTCAGCCAACTCCGATTTGAAGAGAAACGAAAGCTCATCGTATTTCTCCTGATATGAGATCGGTCCTTGCCAACCGCTGAAGTCGTCCTTCGTCGTTCCCTTCGGAAGAACGCTAACCACCTTGCCTTCAACGTTTACCTTGGCACCATCCTTAATTACATCCCAAAAAAATTTAGCTGTTTCCAATGCTGCAGACATGACAAGTCCTCCTTGTTTTAGGGTTATTTCTTCTTGTGTGAGTTCGATATAGAGGTTGGTTCTCTTATACTGAACTCACATTAATCTATATGGCAACCCTCATGCCAAATCGCAACACGTTGAAATTACCGTATTTTTATTTTTACGAAGTTTTTGAAATGTAAACTATATTTACACGCTTTTTATCTTTGGAAGGGATTCTCAGCTTAAACGGTCGAAAGTATCGGGTTTTTACTGTGTCTTTTTAATTTGTAAACAAGGTTGACAGTGTGTCATCGAAATCTACGCTTTAAATGCCTTGAAGGGAGTTTCATAAAGGTGCGACCATTTCTATTCTCTTGATAGGACTACGATTCGTAAGAATTTCTTAAACTGAAAAGACTCATCGCCTTTTTCAATTGGTGGCAATAATAATCTTGAACTTGCTGTCAAACAACACATATTAGCCCTCTCCAAAGGAGGACGGATATTCTTTTTTTTTGTTATTTACCATTAATTATCATGTGAATGGATGTAGTCCAATCCCGTACTGTACATCAAGGTCATAGTGTTCGCCATGCACAGTTCCCTCCCCTAATGCGCAACAAAGCTTCCGACGCCTCACATCCTCAAACCACTGTGGATTGGTAGCTTCTGCTCTCCTGTTAGCGATGATTTTCATTTTCTCCACTTCTAAGGCGTTCTTGTCAAACGGGGTTCCCGACTTCTCCAGTTGATCAAAATCCCTGATGATAGTCGCCCTAACCAAATCACTGATACCCCCATTCTGCACCCTAATGTCGAACATCAATGCCACTGCCCGCTCACTCCAGAGTCCATACTGTTTACACCATGTCTTTGCCAATTCATAATAAGAATTAGCATACTTTGTCTGAATATTCTGAAATTCAGTTGTTCTACCTAAGGTCTTAAATAGCCCCTTCCAAGGCTCAAACAGCACGTGCTTTATAGGGTCCTGAATCGAACGAATCCACTCCATTTGCTCGGTATAAGGAGCAGAAAGAACTTTGATGAGAATATCATACCGATCATGAAAAATGCCTTTCGTAACATCGGGATTCCGCTCATTCATTTCAGTAAGCAAGGGCTGCAGAGAGCCTTGTCCAAAGTTCCACTGTAATACTCCAAAACTAATACCTTGTCCGTCGAAATCCCCCGATAGACCAGCAAAGCACTCCGGCACAGGTGCATTTGTCTCAAATGAGCCTGTAAGAGCCAGAGAACGGTATCCAAGCGGTTTTGTCGCTATCTCAGGCTGTGGTATCTCTTCAGATGGGAAAAGACTTCTCCACGTTTTATCACCTACCTGACCGTCAACTAATAATCCTTTATCCTTTTGATATGACTTTACTGCGCTTTCAGTTCCCCCACCGAAAATCCCATCAACCGCACCAAGATAATAGCCCAATTCCTTTAATTTAGCCTGAATCCTTTCAACTTCTGCTCCCTTTGAACCACGTTGATAGAACATACTTGCATATCCTCCCTGTTACGTGGATTTACTATATAACAACTTACGTTAGAAAAATAAAATCTTTAACCCCGAGTTTGAGCAACTCAAATACATTGTCTGGCTCACCTGATTCAATAATTTAAATTGTAGAGGCAAGTTTGAAACCTGCCCCTACTCATAGATTGAAATAGCGAAATAACTATGGTCATGATTATGTATCACCCAATCACACAAGTTATCCCAGAACAATGCCGAGGAAAACCAATCCCCCGAAGTCACTTTAATATAAAACAAATTCCATGCCAAATTGTAACTCCCTGAAACTACTGCACGTTTATTTCTTAAGGTTTCAAAACTGTAAACTTCGTTTACATACTTCGTATTTTATTGAAGTGATTTTTAGCATAACTAACCAGGAGTACGAGGTTTCATTAGGTCTCTTAAAGATGCGACCCCTATTTTCGAAATAGTCCGGACTTGGCACAGGCTATGCAAAAGAGTGTAGTAACGATCCCTACTAATACTCCTGAATACAGGGGAGTAAAATCGAAGCTCTGAGGGAATATTACAGCGTTAAGAACTTCTATAATAATTAAGAGTCCAAAACTGAAAGACGACGATAGTATAGAAAGTTTTATAATTCCCCAACGATAATTTAATAAGAAGGCATAAAAGAGAAAACCCAGGGGAAGAAAAAAGGAGAAACAAAACGCTATATTGCTTAAGATGTTTCTTCCGAAGAATTTTGACAATTTGCTGTCAAAAAGAACCATCTGGCTATGTTGCGAGCCATTTACAAAAAGTCTTTCTATCCCATTTTCATAAGTAACCACCAGATGCTGAATCTCCGTTTTTAAAAAATTATCTTTTACTAACCCCATATCCCATCCATGCAACCCTGTCAGAGGGGTGCGAAGTAGAAAATATAAGTTCTTTCCCATTTGAACAAAAGTAAAATTATTAAGAGGTGGGATTTGTGAATTTGAAAATGACACTATACGGGCTAATATAGGCTGATTGATTTTATTCGGTTTAACCCACACCTCAATGGTAAGTTTGTTAGTAGCTCTAATAGCGTTGTAGAGTTTTTCAACAGAGCCATGCCTTTGTATGATTGTGTTATTTAAGATTTCTAAACCATTAGGGGTTAACCACCGCACCGTAGAAGGATTGCTAATAGTGAGGTCAAGTGGTTGGCGGAAGCCAGAGATATCATGCACAGCTTTTCCACCACCTTCCTTAAAATTGTAGAATGCTATAAGGCCCTCTTTAATCCTATTGCTATCAATAGAATAGTAAGGGCCTGCCATAAAATTAGTATAGATCTCATTTTTTGACAGGGCACGGTTATATATTGCTACAAGATAAATCCTTCCAAACCAAGGCCGGTCAATTGTCGGTGTGTTACCCAGTTGAAAGGTGAAATTTGGGTCCCAGTTTTGAAAACCAATCGAGTTACGGAAATCAATGAATTGAGAAATGAAGTTTGAATCCCATTTACTCCGATCAAAACACTGGCTCGGCAATAGAGATAAGCCAAGAATAGTCAATGAATAAAGTGTGATTAATAAGACTAATAAAAATTTTGAGCTTTGTATCCTATACCAGCTATATTGTACTATCTTAACTGCTTTGTTATAACAAAACACTGCGACAATAGCTCCAATAAAAGCCCCAATTGTATTGGTAGCAATATCTGAAAGGGTCGAACCACGTGGTAAAAATAATTGGTAAGTTTCTACAATAAGGCTTAGAGTTCCTCCTAAGATGCCACACATAAGAACTTTAGTGTAATCTTTCCAACCACTATTTTTCATCAATAAGAAAAGTAAGAAACCAAATGGAATAAAAAAAACTATATTTAAAGAAAGGTCAAAGATATTGGCAGTATGCAAGCTTTCCAATAGCTTAAAGTGTCTGTCCGGTGAAACAGAAAACCTAAAGGGGCTCATGGTGAGTATTATCAGATAGAGCAGGTAAACCGCCAGTCCTAATGCTTCTGGCTTGAATCTAAAATCTGTTCGCATCCTAACATTAACATTTTATACAAACCCCTTCCATGCACAACCCACGTATGTCGTAAGATTACGGATCTCTAAATCAAACGAGACTCCTGAGACCACCTATTATTATCAGTAAGGCTATAGCCTCTTGAGTGGCTTAGATGGAATTAGCGCAGTTAGATAGCTGCCCGCCATCTCCGGCCTCCACTACAAGTACCCTTTTTCTCTATTCCCTTTATGATTTGGAAAGCAAATAAGTCCGAATACAATCTCATGCCGGAGCTTACAATAGAGGTAAGTATAAGGTCTATGAATACGATAGATATTGCAGTTCATTGGAAAATCAACAATCTCAACTATAATGAGATTAAAAAGAGCAAGAATTGGATTGCTGTAATAGGCATCAAATTCTACACTGGTTATGACTGAAAAGACAAGGAGAAAGATAATGATGCCCAATGATAATTTAACGTTATCATCAAAGGATTACCTGCGGATAGAACGGGCAATTCTCTTTCTTGAGAGGAATTTTCGCAAACAGCCCGATCTCAAAGAAATCGCTAAGAGCGTACATCTAAGCGAATATCACTTTCAACGACTATTCAGGCGCTGGGCAGGAATCAGCCCCAAGCAGTTTCTGAAGCTCTTAACCATTGAATACGCAAAGAAGCTTTTGCAGAAATCCAGAAGCTTGCTTGACGTCACATATAAGTCTGGGCTATCCAGCCCGGGCCGTCTCCACGACCTGTTTGTGACTGTTGATGCTGTAACACCTGGAGAGTTCAAAATGAAAGGAGAAGGATTGAAAATCACCTATGGATTTCATCCAACCCCGTTCGGCGAGTGTTTACTATCCGTCACCGATCGTGGAATTTGCGGCCTTTCCTTCATTACACAGGGAGGGCATGAGAGTGCTATCAAGTCTCTCAAAGATGAATGGCCGAGGGCGGAGTTTCTGGAAGATCCGAACCTTACTCAGACTTTTGTAGATCAGGTTTTTGTTCCTCCCAGAGGGAAAAACAAACCTAAGCTGAACCTATTTTTGAAAGGAACCAATTTTCAGATAAAAGTTTGGGAAGCATTACTTATGATCCCTCCTGGATGTGTTCTTTCTTACGAAGACATTGCCAACCTTATAAGAAAGCCAGATGCAGTACGCGCTGTTGCCAGTGCCATAGCTACTAATCCGATTGCATACATTATTCCATGCCATCGAGTTATTCGCAAAATCGGTATCATAGGAGACTACAGATGGGGAAAAGCAAGGAAACAAGCTCTCATCGGCTGGGAGGCGATTCAGAGACGAGAGTCTATCAGGAGCGTTAACCCAATTAGTCGGACCCAGAGCAAGGATATACAAAAATAGCTGATAAGAGAGCCGAAACAAAAGCTAGAGTACGCACAGGAAAGGTAAGATGAAAGCTTGAAAGCTCCCTCCGAAAATTGCTTAAACGCTTGGTGATAAAGGGTCTATGTTTTCATTCTCTCCGACACACATTCGCAAGCAACGCGGCAATGAAAGGGGTTGACCTCTCAATCATACAGGAGCTATTAGGACATAAATCCCCAGCTATGACAAAGCGGTATTCTCACCCTACCCCTGAGCATAAAAAGAAGGCGATTGAGATGCTAGACTTTCAAGAGATGGACACCTCATTCAAGAATGTAGAAACCTAATTCCAAAATTATATCGTATCTTGCGGTAACTAAAGAGTGATTTCATGGTGACCCATACGGGACTCGAACCCGTGTTTCTGCCTTGAGAGGGCTACAAAACCTTTCTATGGCTTTGTTTAACTTTGTAGAGAGTTGCTATAAGCCATTAGAATCATTGAGGTTTAATAAAGCTCTCTTTATGGCTTATTACGGCTTTATACAGAATTTACTTGTCAGTTACTGACAAATTCACTGACATTTATAGCCTGATAATTCTCTGTAGCTTAACCTATTTCAGTAATCCGTAAATGCGAAAGAAGAAGGAGTAAGAGACTGCCATGATTTGCCTATGAAAATAGGTTATCGGATCATCTTCCCTGTGAAATATAGGAAGACATTGTTAAATAAAGAAGTAGAAATAATATACTGAGGGGTAGGGGTAACTTGCTGTGATGCAGTGGATTAGATAGTTATGGAGTCAAAGTAGATGATATAGGTGGAAAAGATAATCTTGTCTCATAGATTATGATAAAATCAAAAGTTAAGAAGCAATCATGAAAAATTTTCACAACCATTTTTCGTCTACCATAGATAGAACCTCAGAAAGCCATTTATCAGAAAAATAAATTCCGGCATCAACAAGCCTTTGAATTACCGGTCGAGCTTCTGTAATTAAACCTTTTCTTTTTGCTAAAATAATAATACCAACTGTTCCTTTCACCTTTATTGATAGGCTGACAGCACACTTCCTTCCTAACCTATCATCAAGGACAACTTCATAACCTGGATTTTTAATGCTACTGCAATAACTTCTGATTCCCCTCTTCCTAACCCCCACTCCAAAACTTTGGGATCAATCTTTCCTACCTTTACAACTTTGACTTTCTGGTGAGTAAGGAAATCTTGAATTCTTTTGTCAATCTTTACCGATAACTCTTGTACAACGGCATTTGGAATAATCACCCTATCGGTCAATTCAGTCAGTAGAAACAAAGACTCCGCTTTTGATAGTAGTATTATCGGCGAGGCATTGCATACCCAGACTTTACTCACCTAAAAATCTCCCTTTCTACTTCCTCCCTTTCGTATTGAACAGGACTTACTTTGAATCTGTAGAGAGCTTCTATAAACTCTCGTCTCGAAAGACCTGCTATCTCTGCAGCCTTCTCTTGAGAGATTCTGCCTATTTCATACCATTTCACCGCGGCAGTTAATCTTAACTCTTTTGCAAAATTTTCTGGATCTTCCTTTAAGGTGGAAAAAACATCTTCGGGAAGTTCTAACGCTATATGGGTTGACATAGAGTAAGCCTCCTCTACCAACTTTCTTTATCAAAATGACTATTTAACTTTTGATTTCCTTAAAACAAGATAACACAAGCTTCGCTCCCAGCCAAAATGTAATTGACCCCAAAAACTGGACCAGTGGCTAAGGTGGAAAACGGGATATAATCTACTAAGCCACAGGAGGTCAAAAGGGCTGAAGACAATAAACCAGATAAGCAGCGAGCGGCAGTACATCCGACTCTTGTGAGCCACTGGAAGCGGCAACTGCTTGAACAAGGGGCAAGAGTATTTAGTCAGAGCACAGCCACTAATGGGCGAGAGCAGCAGAGTCAAGAATCAGAACTTTACGAACAGATAGGGAGGCTCAAGATGGGGTTGGAGTGGTTGAAAAAAAAGCTGTCGGCCTCGGTTGAGGAGAAAAGAGCTATGATAGAGCCATCAAATGCACAAATTAGTGTGCGTCGTCAGTGTGAGTTGATAGGGCTGAGTCGCTCTAGTTTGTATTACACTCAAGCCAAAGAGAGCGAGTTTAACCTTCATTTAATGAGACTCATTGATGAGCAGTACACGAGGATGCCTTTATGGGTGGCCTATAATGACAGCACATCTTAGGGGGCAAGGCTATAGGGTCAACCATAAACGTATACAGAGATTAATGCACAAGATGGGGCTTTGTGCGATCTATCCTCGGCGACATACAAGCACAGGGGGCAGAGAACATAAGATTTATCCATATCTGCTTAGGAACGAGTTCATCAGAGCCTGGGGTATCGAACCCCAGCGGAGGTACATTTTGAGTATGGGAAATGTAAATCAAAAATCCACCTTAGTTTTGCCTAATTTTGGTCCAACATTTGGGGTCAACCTCACTCCTTGAATTCTGGGCGTAGTAGAAGATAATCTATCTTATTTGTATCAAAGAAATTCGATAGAATACATTCTGGTCTCCTTACATCGAACTCAAGACCTTTCATCTGAGGAGACTTATTCAGCTCAACCAGGCTTTATTCAATGTGCCGGGTCTAAACTCTAGCTCCTGTGGAATGACGACCACCAAAAACTTTATTTTGTTCATTTCTAGTTCCTTTGATATTTTTAAGATTAAACTCCCAACGGTTAAACTCAATCTTATAAGGCCCAAAGGTGCAGGAAATGATTGGAAGGGGTCGTAGCGTTTCTGAGAGGTTTAACCTGAGAGTAGGCTCTTTTCTTTAGGCGATACTATTTTGACGGTTCAAAGAGGAATTTGCTCTTTGTATGCGAGACGAAAAACATTACGACCCCCCATCTCGATATATCATATTTTTATCAAATTGGCGGTATGGAATCAAGTTTTATTTTTTGGAGGGAAGAAAGCCTAACTTTCCAAAAAGATAGGACTAAAGTTATAGGTTCTATTAGGAGGTTGCAATGAAATCTATCAGAAATATAATTATCTGAGTACACTCTACGGTGTTAATGATGATTGGCGACCCTACACACCCGTGGGTAGATTGGAAGAGAATCACCAGGCGCCTTCAAAGCCCTAGTATAGGAGTAGTATATCTAGTAAAAACAGAACAAAAGTCCATAAAGAAAATCAAAGAGAAAAGGGGAGAATCATACTATGTCAGAAGCAGAGCTTCCAAATCTGGATGAACTTGAGGAGATAAGGAATAAGGCCTTTACGAAGCGTGTGGCACTTGCTACTGGGATTTTCGCAGTTGTCTTAGCCATTGCGTCTCTAGGAGGTAAGAACGCCACGAAGGAAGCGCTTCTAGCTCAGCAGCAGGCCTCAGATCAGTGGGCATTCTATCAGGCAAAGGTGATCCGTGAGCACCAGTATGGCAATGAGAAACTGCGCTTAGAAGTGGACATAGCTGAGCGCGGCCCCAACATGAAACCCGAGGTGCGGGAGAAGTTTGAGGCACTGATGGCAAGGTTTGCGAATGAGGAGAAGCGTTACGGTGCCGAGAGGAAAGACATAGAGAAAGAGGCCAGGAAATTAGAGCGCGAGAGAGACATAAACCGCGACAAAGATTTTTATTTCGATTATGCCGAGGTATTGCTCCAGATAGCAATTGTAATGTCATCCATTTCAATCCTTTCTACTTCACGTCCTGTGTTCTTCTTTAGTTTGATTCTGGCTATCCTTGGAGCGCTGATTACTCTCGACGGCTATACACTCCTATTCAATCTTCCCCTTCTGCACGGAGGACATTAGGAGGTTGTTGATAAATACGGGTATGAATAATCTAGCCGGAAGCAGTAGGGGCGAATCTTATTCGCCCGACAAACTTAAGAAGGATGAAGTGAATTAGTATATGAATTGGGTAGCCCACCCAAAATAGGGCAGAACTTGTCTAAATTTACCATCCCGGCTAAATCAGCTTTGACATAATCTTCGCTTCCCAATCGGTTGCTAGGTCTGAGAGCGCTTTTGCGTGCTCTTGTCCTCTCTTATCTGTGGCAAACACCTTATCCCACTCATCCAAATCTGAGTAATTGGAAAATTCCCAAATGGCTAAGTAATGCGGCTTGGAGCCAAGAAGCACATTGCGGACATAGAGTCCCACGAACCTAAATTGTGGGAGTTTCTTCTCGAAGTGTTTGGAAAATTTCTCGTAAGCTTCAACTATCTGCCTTCTTCTGGCTCCGGGTTTAGGATTAAATCCTATAACGTAATACATTGTTTCTATCTCCTTAATTTAATGTGGCTTATGTATAGGTTCTTTATATCATAGAAAACAGCCCAATTCAAAATTTTTCTGTGAATATTCTTTAAATAAAGCTCTATTGAGAGTTCAGATTTGAGAGGCGTACTATTGACACAACAGGGGTCACCTCATCTAATAAACTCTCAATTTAGGAAGGCTAATCGAAGATCAGTCACTGTGTAAATTTACACACTTTACAGCATCTTAATTCATAGAAAAATACATTTTTATTCTTTCTGGATACCTATCAATACATAACCCGCTGTAAGTATTAACAGCAATGATATTGAATCTACTGGCATAGATATTGCAACACTAAGTTCTAAAATCAATAGAAGAGGGAGGCGAGGGGCTCAATGCTTATTCTATTAATAATACTAATTTTATTGCTTATCGGAGTACTGCCTACCTGGCCCTATAGCAGTGGCTGGGGTTATTATCCGGGTGGCGGGATTGGATTAATCATAATAATACTGATCATACTGCTACTATTAGGCTACATCCATATATGAACATGATAACTATTAGATAAAAATCCATCGTAATAAGGGGGAATAAAAAATGGAAGCGTTACTGGCTGGTATAACGATTTCACTAATTGCTACGGCGTTTATTGTATCGATTATTTAGAATCCAAACAAAATCTTGATGAATTCGTCCAAAGCGTCGTTTAAAATTTTAAATAGTGTTTAGTGTGCCGTATGATGACGCCCTTATGGGGGCGAAAGATATGAAAACGATTCTTATTGCTGATGAAGATGCCATTGCAAGAGAACTCGTTAGTCTCGCGTTTCCCGACCAGATGGAGTATAGGATCGTAGGCACTTCAACAGGAGCGGATGCAATACTCAAATCCAAAGAGATAAAACCAGACGTAGTTATAGCGGATATTTTTCTGTCTGATAAGAACGGATATGAGGTATCAAGAGAAATAAAAGGTGATCCAACTCTGGAAGGCACTCTTGTTATTTTACTCATTTCATCACTTGGGGTATTTGATGAGGTAAGGGCTGCGGAGTCTTGCGCAGATGATTTCATAGTAAAACCGTTTAGCTCTGAAGAAACGGCAAAGAAGGTAGAATCTTTAATCGCTCAGTACGAGAGGGAGAAAGTAGAGTCTGCTTTTAATTCGTTTTTTGGAGGAGTATTTAAAACAGAAAGCGATTTGGAGTTTGATGAGTTTAATGAAACCATCGCACACAGTAGAGATTCATTAGGGTATAAATCTCTTGAGATTATTCTTCAGTCCATCGCTAAGAACCTGGAGACCGGCTGCGAGATAGCAAAGGAGTCTGGACGGGAATTCAAGAGGAGAATGGCAAGGCTAGGAGAGGTAATCACCCTATATGAAAAACCAAAAGCGGCTGGGTATTTGAGAGCTTCTCCATTTATCAGAGGGGAGTATCTAATGGTGCTACTCGGTTTAGCCATAGTTTTGCCAATTGTCATTCTCGCCATCTTTGCTAATGAGGGAGAAGAAACCGCCATCTCCTCATCTGATATTTTAGTACCCATTGACGGACTTAAAGGGAATACGGCCTCTAAAATCTCGCTTCCCCATAATAAATGGGATGCACTTGAAGAAGTAAAGTTGGCTGAGGAAAATACCCAGAGCCAAGAGGAAAAAGAGGTACAGGAAGTTCCCGTCAAAAAAGAAATGAGAGTCTCTTCAAGGCAGAGAATACGGAGTACAAGTAAATTGAGAACTAGGGGAAGAGGAGAGCCAATACAGAAATATGGAGTCAATTCACAATCTGCCTTGGCAACATTGCCCGTCGATACTCCCATATCTGCTGAGAAGAGAAGGAAGCATAGGACACAATCGCGGCCTGTCGTAGTAGACGAGAGGAAAAAAGAGCTAGAAAAACAGCTTAGAATAGGTTTTCTCTTAGGCGATTAGAAGGATGTGTAGCTGTGTTCAATATAAAAATTAATCTCTATAAAACCTCTTTTCTTCTCTTGCCATATCTATGAGAAGTTGGGCAGGCACGAAGCGGGGGCTAAACCTGGATGCGAGACTCTCAAGCCTCCCTGCGACTACGCTTGCCCCGATTGAATCTACATACCGGAATGGACCACCAAGGAAAGGGGGAAACCCAAGCCCCATTACGGCGCCTATATCTCCATCCCTTGGGCTTCTTATTATTTCCTCTTGAAGGCAGAGTATCGCTTCGTTAACCATTCCAAGCGAGAGCCTCTCCTGGATTTCTTCCTTTGCAAAATGCTCTCTTGCCTGTTTAAATGGAAAAAAGTCATAGACTGACCTATCAACCTCCTTTGTTTTGCCGTTATACGTGTAAAACCCCTTTTTATTTTTCCTTCCCGTTCTTCCATCCGGGATAAGCTTCCCCATATGCGGGGATGGTTCCAATCTTCCGCCAAACGCCTCATAGATGACCTTCCCAATCTTTTCTCCTACGTCAATTCCTATTTCATCGAGGAGCATCAGCGGTCCTACTGGAAATCCGAATTCAACCATCGCTCCGTCAATATCATCAATCGCCGCTCCTTCATTGAGGAGGTGTATAGCCTCATTCATGTAGGGAGCGAGAATCCTCGTTGTGTAAAATCCGACTCCATCCTTTACAACAATCGGGGTTTTTCCAAGGCGCTTTCCGAAATCAAGCGCTGTGGCAATTGTTTTCTCTGATGTACCAGGAGTCATTACGACCTCAAGGAGCGCCATTCTGTGAACGGGGGAGAAAAAGTGCATCCCGATGAGATTACCCGGACGTTTTGAATGGCTCCCAATCTGAGATATGGGCAGGGATGAGGTATTAGAGGCAAATATGCAATCCTCATTCGTAATGGATTCAACCTCTTCTAATACCCTTCGTTTTAATTCCAAGTCTTCATATACGGCCTCTATAACCAGATCGGCTCTGCGAAATCCCGTGTAATCGGACGTCCCACTGATTAAATTCAAGCTCTTCTCCATCTGGATTTTTGTGATGCTCCGCCTTTTGTACCTCTCTCTAAAATAGTCGTAGCAGGTCTTTAATCCCCTCCCCATGCTCGTATCGTCTTTATCTTTCATTCTCACTGTGACACCAATGTCGGCAGAGATGCAGGCGATCCCGGAGCCCATAAATCCGGCTCCCACTATTCCGATTTTTTCTATTCTCCTGGGTTTTATTTCTCTGTTTTCAACGACTGGGTCCTTTTTTATTGCGTTCGTAGAGAGAAAAATGTTGATTAGCTGCCGTGAGGTGTCGCTTACGGAAAGCTCGCCGAAATGCGCGGATTCGACGTGGAGTCCTCTGTTAAAGCCGGAATTGATTCCGATTTCCACAGCCTCAATCGCCATAATTGGCGCGAGATAATTACCATGGGTCTTTTTTACGACCTCTTTGCGTGATTTATCAAAAAGGATTTTTCTGCCCAAGGAATTTTTCTCAAACAACAGTTCTTTGAGGTCTCTAATCCAGGGGCGCACCGGCTTTAGCTTGTTTGAAGAGATCAAGAGAGCCGTTTTCTTCGCTACGTCAAGAAGAATTTCCTTGGGTGCTAACTCATCAACGAGACCTATTCTTTTCGCCTTTTTTGAATCTACGCTCTTTCCGGTAAGGATCATATCGAGGGCTTGGGAAATTCCAATGAGTCTAGGGAGTCTTTGAGTTCCGCCTGCGCCCGGGATTAGGCTGAGTTTTACTTCAGGGAGTCCCAAGAGGGTTTTTGGGTCATCTGTCGCGATTCTATATTTGCAGGCAAGGGCGATCTCCAGCCCGCCGCCGAGACACGCCCCATGTATCGCGGCTACGAATGGAACCCTTGAATTTTCAACCTTATTTAGAATCTCCTGGACCCTGAGGCTAAGCATCCTTCCATCATCAACCGAGGCGATTTTTAAGAATTCGTTTATATCTCCACCAGCAATGAAATTGTCCTCTTTGCCGCTTATGATCACCGCGGCCCTTATTTCTCTCTCATTTTCTATGCGGTTTAGAATGCTCTCTATTTCCAGCATGCCCTCGCGGGTGAGCCTGTTTACTCTCTCGCCGGGCAAATCCATTGTAACAACACAGATTCCCTGATCATCTATTTCAAACGAAAAGGCATTCATCTTTTCAGTCTCCGTTTGACCCATCATATAACTATTCCTATTTGACTCATTCCCTTTCCACAACCATCGTTACACCCAGAGCGCCGGCGGCACAAGCAGTAATTAAGCCGAAATTGCGGTCCCGCCGTCTGAGTTCATTGAGGGCTGTGATTGTAAGCCTTCCTCCGGTTGCGCCAAATGGATGACCAATTGCAATTGAACCGCCTGAGACATTGAATTTTTCCATATCAATCTCTCCAATAGGACTGCTTCTTCCAAGTTTTTCTTCTGCGAACCTTTTTGAAGCGAAGGCGTAGATATTCGAAAGCACCTGGGATGCAAACGCCTCGTGCATCTCTATAATATCAATGTCGCCTAAAGAAAGCCCCGCGCGCTCAAGCGCAATCGGAGTTGCATAGGCAGGCCCCATAAGAAGCTGATCGTCGGGAGAGAGTGCGGCATAAGCGTATGAGCGGATATATCCAAGTGGATTGTAGCCCAGGGCCTTGGCCTTTTCTTCCGACATAAGGAGAAGCGCGGATGCACCGTCCGTAAGTGGAGAAGAATTGCCGGCGGTTACAGTGCCGTATCTTCTATCAAACACGGGACTGAGTTTGGAGAGAGCTTCAATGCTTGTGTCTTTGCGAATCCCGTTGTCTGTGGCGGCGACGATTGAAAAATCAGGCGGAACCAATGTGCGAATAATCTCTTCCTTTAATCTCCCATCCTCTGTCGCCTTATATGCAAGCCTGTGGCTTCTGTACGCAAATGCGTCCTGGTCTTCGCGGCTTATGTGATTTTCTCTCGCCATCTTCTCCGCTGACTCCCCCATTGTCAGACCCGTAGAAGGTTCTACAAGCCCAAGGGCCTCTGGGGACAGGTCGCGAAGATGAAGGCCTAAAAACGGTTTTACCTTTTGTATGAAATTCTTCCCTCTGTACGAGTTGTAAAGAATCGTTCTAAACCCTTTGGAAAATAAGACCGGGATGTCCGAAAGGGACTCCGCACCGCCTGCGATTACGACATCTGCATTTCCGCTCATAATACTGTCTGCTGCGTTCGTGATTGCCTGGTTTGCCGAGGCGCACGCCCTCGTCACTGTGTATGCTGGTATTGAAGGTGGGATTCCGGCGCCAAGGGCAACCTCTCTTCCCAGGTTCGGCGCCTGTGGAGAGAAGACAACGGTGCCAAATATGACCTCATCTATTTCTTTCGGGTCAATCTCCGTGCGGTTTAAGAGCTCAACAGTAGCAATTTTTCCTAAATCGAGAGCAGAGAGGTTTCTAAAGAGCGTTCCCGCCCTTACAAAAGGCGTTCTCAGTCCATAGACAATTGCGACGCGTCTCCCGTTTTTAACCACAATTCGCACCTCACCAAAAATCTATATCTATTTTATCTGTGTCAAGGGATATAGGAAAGTTTATTTCTTAAAATGTTGAAAAGTTGATACATATAAGATTCCGTGATATTTTTTGGCGCGAAACATAGAGTTAAACTGCGAAACACAAAAATAGATGAAAAGACTACTTCTCAGCGAGTATAAAAGGCCCACAAAGCAACACTATGAGATTCTCATTACGAGCTGGGCTGGGTGGGTGTTTGATTTCTATGACCTCATTCTTTACACATTTCTCCTAATCCCAATAGGCAAAGAACTCCATTTCTCAAACCTCATGCTTTCGTACATCCTTGGTGCCTCTTTGACGGCAACCGCAGTTGGAGGGGTTATATTTGGAGTACTATCGGATCGGTATGGCAGAAAAGGCGTGCTCCAGTGGACAATACTCACATACAGTGTTGGAACATTCCTTAGCGGAATTGCATCGAGTTTTGAGTCACTGATAGTATTTAGAATCATTACGGGATTTGGAGTGGGCGGCGAATGGGCAACAGGGCAGACTTATGTAGGCGAAACGTTTCCTCCAAATGTGCGGGGCAGATATGGGGCGTTTATGCAAACGGGTGCCCCCATCGGTATTGCTCTGGCGTCTGTTATTGGCGGATTCGTTGCGCCTGCAATTGGCTGGAGAGGGTGCTTCTTAATTTCCGTTTTACCCGCCTTGCTTGTGGTTTTTATAAGAGAAAGACTTCCTGAATCCGATATGTGGTTGGAGAGAAAGAAATTAGTTACTGAAGGGGTGTTACAAAAGGAATCCCTTGAGTCTGAAAAAGGCAACAGGTTTCTCATGTTGTTCTCGGGGATGTATAGGGGCATATTCATACGATCTCTCATTCTGGCAATCTTTGACATGTCAGCTTACTGGTTTACATACTCTTGGCTCCCTGGCTATTTGCACCAGGAAAGACAGTTCTCACTGACTAAATCTGCCCTTTGGATGCTCGTGACGCAGGCGGGCGGATTTCTCGGATACTTCACATTTGGATTTGTCGCAGACAGGTTTGGTAGAAGACCGGCCTACTCGGTTTATTCGTGCATTATGGCATTAGGGCTTGTGATGATTACGCTGATGTGGAATATAGTTGTCACATACCCACCAGTTATTCTAGGTTTTATGTTCCTTGTCGGATTCGGTACGGGGATGTTCGGTGGCTACGGCCCCCTGTTTTCTGAACTCTTCCCAACGACAATTAGGGGCACGGCTATGGGTTCTGCCTTTAACCTGGCAAGGGGCGTGCAGTTTTTAACCCCCGTCATCATAGCCGTAATTGCTCAAAGGTATGGGCTTGGAGGCGGCATATCCCTTGCGGCTCTCTTTGCCCTTCTCACAGGGGTCTGGATATGGACATTTCCTGAAACAAGGGGTAGAAAACTGACGGTATTACATGGAGAGAGATAGACCCAGAGGCCATTCAGCCGGATCTGATATTGCTGGCATTTTTTACTTTCAGCTTAAGCTCAATAAACTTGGGATGATCCAGGCGAAGTAAATAGAGTAGTTCATGGGCTACACGGTTTTCAAACTCATCCAGCGTTTTATCTGAATAAATCACACTCCAGATCATCTCCATCAAATCATATTTCTCATCCATGCTGAGGTTTTCGTTAATCAGATTGGTGAAGGGCCAAAGGCCAGAAGATTCGCGCTCTCTCTTTGAGGTCTCGATGAGTTCATTTACGGATGAATCCGTCATCTGAAATCTGGCCTTTAATATCTCAATAATTTTTTGCAATTCCTCCTCGGAGAGTTTAGAATCCGCTGTAGCCGCTTCAAGCAGAACCACGCAGGTTGCTACCTCTAATTTCCTTTTCTGGTCTTCTTTAGAGCTTATGAATTCACCGGTTTTAAAGATTCTCTTAAAGGTTTCTAGCATGATTATTTCCCCTTTAAATATTTAGCATATTTTTAGGGAAAAACGCAAATTGAAAAAGAGTAAATGTAGAAATCAATAAAGATAGCCATACGAGAGATCGTTCACCCTCGGCGTGTTGACAAGGAGTTACTCTCAGTGAGATAATGATATTAAGAAAGATTGCATATAAAGGGCAACTCACCGGAGGTTTATAACATGAATATGAGAGTTTGTGTTTCGGCTATTGTAATATCTATCCTTTTGCTCTTGCCAGGCTCGGTATATTCGAAAGAGGATTATTCATCTCAGGTTGCGGTGAAGATGAAACCGACATATCAGTGTTCAGCAGGCCACCTTCATATCCCAGGCATTGTAGAAAATAAATCGAATTTAACCCTGGAGAAAATCATGGTAGAAGGACGGGCCTATGATGAAAAAGGAAATCTTATATCTTCTACTTCCTCCCTTGTGGACAGCGATGCCGTTGCGCCCGGCAAGACTGCTCCTTTTGACCTCGAATTCACCGACATTGTGGGTTCTGCTAATGCAAAGGTAAAAAGCTACAATGTAAAGGTTATTGAAGCAGAGAAGGCTTCGCATTGAGTGAGATTTCTTTCTTGCGCTCCTTTTTAAACCGTGATAGCTTAACTATTTATCATTTGTTGAGACAAAGGAGAATATAGAAGTGTCATTTCCGGCTGAGCTTAGAGAAAAAATAGATGAGATTGTGTCTAAATCTGAAACAAAGCAATCCGCCCTTCTTCCCGTTCTCCGCGAGGTTCAAAATAAATACGGCTGGCTCTCTTTGGAGTCCATGAAAGAGGTGGCGGAAATTCTTGGCATTCCTCCCGCGAGCGTTCAGAACGTGGCGACTTTTTACACAATGTTTTTTACAAAACCTGTTGGACGGCACGTAATCTGGCTCTGTAGAACCCTCTCCTGCGCTCTGAGAGGTTCGGAACACATAGAGCACTACCTTTCGGAGAAACTCGGAATTCATACGGGAGAGACGACGCCGGATGGAAAGATCACGCTCCTTGAGGCCGAATGCCTGGCTTCATGCGGAACCGCTCCTGTTATGCTCGTTAACGATGAGCTCTGCGAAAACCTTACGAGAAAAAAGATAGATGAGTTAATCGAAAGACTCCGGAGGGATTAATCAAACACAGATTTAAAGTATCTTTAATTAAATTACTTCAAAATTCAACAAAATGACTTCTCAAACCAGAGATCATGCACTCGAAATTTTTAAAGAGGCGATAGAGGCAGCAAGCCCTGGAAGGTGTGTGCTCGAACACATAAGCCTCGCAGGAGATGCGCTTAACGTTGACTCAAGGGAATATGATTTAAAAAAATACAGGTCAATCTTTGTTATCGCCTTCGGAAAAGCCGCTCCCCTTATGGCAAAGGCTCTGGAAGATGTCTTAGGGGAGAGAATAGCGAACGGGGTTGTAGTATCAAACTCTCGGCCCGCGTTTGCATTTTCAAGAATGAGGTTTCACCTCTCAAGCCATCCTGTCCCGGATGCAAGGAGCCTCAATGCCGCGAGAGAGGTGGTGAAGCTCCTTGAGGGCATCGGTGAGGAAGACCTGGTGATTTTTCTAATCTCAGGCGGTGGAAGCGCACTTCTTGCAATGCCCGCTCCGGGGCTTTCAATTGAGGATAAGAGAAAGGTGACGGAGATGCTCCTTAAATCCGGAGCGGATACCTATGGATTTAACGCCGTGAGGAAGCACATTTCTCAGATCAAAGGCGGAGGGCTGCTTAAAATGGCTCTTCCCGCTCAGGTTATAACGCTCATACTTTCAGATGTTGTAGGCGACAGGCTTGATGCTATTGCTTCGGGTCCTACGGTTTCCGATCCGACAACGTTTGAGGACGCGTGGCGCGTTATAGAGGAGTTCAGACTTGAGCACAAGATTCCCCCTCAGGTGATTGTCCACCTCGAAGAGGGTAGAAAAGGAAGGATTCCCGAAACTCTAAAAAGAGAGGGGTTCGACCCCGACAGGGTTCAGACATTGATTGTAGGAAATAATTTTAAGTCGCTTCTTGCAGCGGAAAAGAGAGCCGTCCAACTTGGGTATAATACGATTCTCATTTCCTCTCAGATTAAAGGTGAAGCGAGAGAAATTGCAAAAGCCATAGCGGCGATAGCGCTCGATATTGAAAGGTTCGGTATTCCCATAAGGAGGCCTGCCTGCCTGATATTTGGAGGAGAAACGACAGTTACCGTTACTGGGAGCGGAAAGGGGGGAAGAAACACGGAACTTGCCCTCTCTTTTTCAATGGAGATAATGAGACACCACCAAATCGTGGGTCTCTTTTGCGGTACGGACGGAATTGATGGCCCGACGGATGCGGCAGGGGCAATCTGTGACGGAAGGACAAGAGAGCGCGGGAGAGAGATAAATCTCAGCGCAAGGATGTCTCTTATTCAGAACGACTCTTATACATTCTTTGAAAAGTTGGGAGACCTAGTCAAGACGGGTCCTACGGGGACCAACGTCATGGACATCGGCGTGGTGATTGTCGAATAAACGCGCATGGATTCTGTGTTCTTTATATGCGGACGATGATAAAATGAAGTATGCAATAATCTCTGATATTCATTCGAATCTTGAGGCATTAAAAAGTGTACTTCAAGAGATAGACAGGCTCGGTGTGGATAGAACCATGTGTCTTGGGGACATTGTGGGCTATGGCGCAAACCCAAATGAGTGCGTGGACATAATAAAGGAAAGAAAAATCGAATCCATAATGGGCAACCATGATGTCGTCGCATGTGGAAAAAGAGAGCCTTTCGACTTTAATCCAATAGCAAAAGAGGCGGCGCTTTGGACAAGAGCCGCGCTCACGACTGAGAATAGAGAATTCCTCAGTAAACTTCCGGAGATGAGAGAGATTGACCGCTTTCTCATTGTTCACGGCGCAATATCCGATCCGGATTTGTATATATTCTCCGCCTATGATGCCCTTAGTGAATTTAAGTTGATGAAGAGATGGAACATCTGTTTTTTTGGTCATACACACGTAAGGACATATTATGTTTTTCTTGGCGGTGAAGTACGCTATCTCTCCGAGTATGAGTTTAAGATAGAGCCGGAAGCGAAGTACCTGATAAATCCGGGAAGCGTCGGACAGCCGCGCGATAAAGACCCCCGCTCTTCTTTTCTCATTTATGACTCGGAAGAATCCGTTGTGAGATTTATAAGGCAGGAGTACGATATAGGATCGGCTAAGAAAAAGATAATCAAATCCGGGCTTGATAGAAGACTTGCCGATAGGCTGTCTCTGGGAGTTTAGATGTTGGATTTGGACGCGAATTTGCACAAATGAAAATAAGCAGGATACAGAGGCTTGAATTTTTTCCCTGTATTCTTCTGTTCATATATATTCGCATTCATTCGTGGCTAATTAAACACCTTTTTATTTCTCAATCGGCATATTGAAGGTTTTTTTTGCGGATATAAACTCTAGGGTAAAATGGCAACCTCACCTCTTAGACCACTTCCACAGAACGAAGATGCAGAGCAGTCAACGCTCGGCGCCATCCTTATAGACAGCGGCGCTATAAACCAAGTCATTGAGGTCTTAACGGCTGATGACTTCCATAGAGAGGCGCACAGGAAGATATTTAGTGCAATGGTTGAGCTTGACAGAAGCGGCAAGCCCATAGATATACTCACGGTTTTTAATTATATGAAATCCAAGGGACAACTCCTCGAAGAGGTGGGCGGAAGCAGCTATCTTACGTATCTCACCGGAGTCGTGCCCTCTACGGTGAATGTCGAATATTACGCAAAGCTCGTTAAGGAAAAAGCTATCTTAAGGCGTCTCGTTATTGCGGCAACCGAGATTGCGAATCGTGGCTATGAGGAGGGCATAAGTGTTGATGAAGCCGTTGACCTGGCGGAGAAGGCGATCTTCGATGTGGCCCAGCACAAGGTAAAGCCGAGTTTTTATGAAAGTAGAGAGCTTGCTGCGAAGGCCCTTGAAATCATAGAAACCCTTCACGAGAGAAAAGAGCTTATAACTGGAGTTCCAACGGGATTTGAAAAATTAGACCACATGACCTCTGGGCTTCAGCCCTCGGATTTGATAATTGTTGCGGCAAGACCAGGGCTTGGAAAAACCTCATTCTGCCTCAACATCGCCGCTCATGCGGCAATAGAGAATAGAAATCCAGTAGGGATATTCTCTCTGGAGATGACAAAGGACCAGCTTATGCTGAGAATGCTTTCGAGCAGAGCAAAGGTGGACTACTCAAAAATAAGGAGTGGATACATAAAAGAGGAGGAACTAGCAAAGCTTGTAAACGCTGCCGACATATTTCGCCAGGCAAAAATCTACATTGATGATACCCCTGCAATCGGTGTATTAGAGCTCCGCGCGAAGGCGAGGAGGCAGAAGAAGGAAAAAGGGTTGGACCTTATCATTGTTGATTACCTTCAGCTCATGCGCGGAATCGGAAGGACAGAAACGAGAGAGCGTGAGATTGCGGAGATCTCAGGGTCTCTTAAAGCCCTCGCAAAGGAGTTAGATATTCCCGTAATAGCCGTCTCTCAGCTCAGCCGTCAAACGGAGACCCGTGCCGACAAACGTCCTCAACTCTCTGATCTTCGTGAAAGTGGCGCCCTGGAGCAGGATGCCGATGTTGTTGTTTTTATACACAGAGCCGATGCTTACAAAAAGCCGGATGAGAGAGACGGGATTGCAGAGGTAATAATAGGCAAACAGAGAAATGGCCCGACGGGGGTAGTAAAGCTTGCATTCTTGGACAAACTCGGAGTCCCCAGTTTTGAAAATCTCGCTGAGGGGTATGAGGAAATATTCTAAGGAATAATCACTCATAAATCGGTTGAATCAGGTGATAATCTACTTTCATGGGGGGATTGATTTTTGGTACAGAGGTTATTAGGGAACCGAGTCAATGAACACTCTACTAAATCAATTCTATGTCATGCGCTCGCTTCTACGTCGTCCGGATGCAACGCGGGACGAGATCACTGCATTTCAAAATAAGCAGTTGCGCCGCCTAATTACTCATGCCTATGAAAATGTCCCCTATTACCGCAGGTTGTTTGACCGAAATGGTCTAAAGCCAAGCGACATACAGAGTATATCCGACCTTCCTACCATTCCGATCACGTCAAAGAGGGATCTCCAATCGTTACCTGTAAGAGAGATCATATCTCGTGATGTAAATCCTGAGCACCTCATTGTCCACATAACCAGCGGTTCCTCAGGCGAGCCGTTAACCATACGGCGAACGCAACTTGAAAATTATCTCTTTGGTCTATTTCGGTTGCGTAATGCTATGCGCGTTGGATTAAGGATGAGGGACATCCAGGCGAATATCGTCCTTATTCGACCTGGACACCCCCGCGGTATCCGACTCCCTGTCAAGATACTCCGATCTTTGGGTCTTCTTCGCAAGGTGGATATTAATTGCCTCTTACCTCCGGAAGAGATCGTACGTAGATTGCGGAATCTACGCCCTGATGTTTTGACTGGCTTATCTGGAGTCATTTCGTGGATCTCTCAGATTATTAGTGATGGTGATCGCTCGGTAATCCGCCCCCGATTGGTATTAGTTGGTGGAGAAGTGCTCACCCCACTAATGAGGATGCAGATTACCGAAGCTTTCGCGGCTCCCGTTCTGGACTATTACGCCAGCTACGAATTTGGCCTCATCGCCTGCGAATGCAGGGAGACAGGTGAATTACACACGTGTGAAGACAATATAATTATCGAGGTTCTCAAGGATGGACATCCTGCGGCGACGGGCGAGAGGGGTGAGGTGGTAGGAACAAATCTCCATTCTTTCGCTATGCCCCTAATTCGGTACAGACTCGGCGATATAGTTACAAAAGGAACAGAGACCTGCCGATGCGGACAGCCATTTTCTACTATACGGGCGATACAGGGTCGTATGATTGATTACTTCCTGCTGCCGGGAGGGCGCATTATACATCCATATGAAATTACGGTGCCCAGCCTGCTTGGTACGGGGTGGATCCGTCAATATCAGTTGATTCAGGAACGGGAGGATCGTATTGCGTTACGAGTAGTGCCGTCAACCACACCCACAACGCAGGAACTCACCCGGCTTAAACAGTCTGTAATCACCGTAATAGGGCAGGGTGTAGAATTTGATGTGATTTTGGTGCCTGAGATTCAATTCGAACCGAATGGGAAATTCCGGATTTCCCGCTCTTTAGTGAAATCCGCATACGATGGAATTGATTGGAACAAGCAGTAGATCATTATACTCGCCAAATGTAAATTCTCATCACTTGATAGCTCTATAAAAACTTAATTCCCAATTGAGACAGAACTCTTTATTTACTAGAGCGTAGCCCAAATACCTATTTATTCCATCTAAGATTTCTTCATGGCTCGCTTTATCAATACCAAATAGAAGCTGAAAGTAAGTCGCCATGTCATCTAATGAGGCAAATTTCCAATAATATTTTATACTCGATGAATATGATATGTTAAAACCACACCTTTCTAACTCGCCTTGTGTGTTTTCATCAAGATAGGCTCCCTGATGTCCCATGGAATTATGCTCATGTACAAACATATCTAAAAACATCGAGACCATGGAACCCCGCCATGCGTCTGCAATACATAACGCACCGCTGTTTTTTAATATCCTGTATGACTCGCGATAGAAGGACAGTTTATCTTCAATGTGATGCAACCCGGCCAAACTTATTATCCTATCCACAGAATTGGTCTTGACGGCTATTTTATCAAGATTAGATAGCAAGCTTGAATTGCCGTTAGCTTTACATAACTTAGCGAAAGCACGAGACGTTTCTATGGATACGATCTTAACTCCGGTATTAATAAAGTTTTTTAGATATCCGCCGCCAGATGGAATATCACAGATAATATCTCCGTCTCTGATATTGGCTATCTCTATGATTTTATTAAACTCCTCCTTTCTTGCATCTGGGTATAGTGTCATTGCCTCATGGTAAAGGTGCCCTCTCTTCTTGAATATCTCCTCGTAAGATTCAAACATAGTTCTTCAGAATTATTTCTCGGAAATCTTCGACAACAACTAGCGACCCTTAACAATCGCCTCATTCATGCTGCCGGTTCTATATCCGTCTATATCAATTGTGACATACGTAAACCCCAGCTCTTTTAGCCGCTTCGAAATCCTGGCTCTCAAGTCTCGGCTGAGAATCTTCTCAAACTCACCCTCGTCAATCTCAATACGCGCAACCTTTTCATGGTATCTCACCCGAAATTGCCTGAGTCCAATCTGCCTTAAAAACAGTTCGGAGAGGGCTATGGTTTTGAGTTTATCCTCTGTAACCTTGGTGCCGTAAGGGATTCTCGAGGAGAGGCACGCCATCTGGGGTTTATCCCATGTAGAGAGTCCCATTCTGCGGCTTAGTTTCCGAATCTCTTCTTTATTGAGCCCGGCTTCAAGGAGCGGGGCTCTTGCTCCCATCTCCTTTGCGGCTTCCATTCCCGGTCTAAAATCCCCCAGGTCTGAAAGGGTCGCACCGTATATTACGTTTTTCATACCAAGCTCTTTTGCCTTGTTAAAGCAAATGGTAAAGAGTTCTGTTTTACAGAAAAAGCATCTCCTTGGAGAATTCTCCGCGTATCCGGGGATGTCGAGTTCATTGGAGTTTTCGGTTATAAGCCTCACGCCGATTTCCTTTGCAATCTCTATTGCCTCTTCCAATTCAAAAGCGGGATAAGAAGGGGAGATTGCGGTAAGGGCGACGGCCTTTTCACCGAGAACATCATGTGCGATCTTGAGAAGAAACGTGCTGTCCACCCCGCCCGAAAAAGCCACGAGGGTGGATTCTAAATTCCTAAGTATCTCTTTTAATCTGTTAACCTTTTCTTCCATATAGATTTCCTTTGTATCATGTGATTCTGTTGAATAATCTACCATAATCGGATGAATCTTTACTACATTAAAGAGCGTCTAATAGGTGAACGGGTCTCTTAAGGTCATCAATACACCGCTGCAATTTTGCTAAAGTTAATAAAAAATGAATTTGTCAGAAATGTCATTTAGACTTTTAATAGGCTTTATTTCCTCCAATACCCTAAATAAAGAGAGGGCTTACGGAAATGCACACCAAAACAAAGACACACAGCCTCGTTGAAGAAAAACGGAATGGGGACTCCAATCGTTCGCTTATTGATGACTACAGAGCCGTTCGTGAATTTACTGAGGCGCTTTGCAAACCGCTCTGCACTGAAGATTACGTAATTCAATCCATGCCCGACGTAAGCCCGACAAAATGGCATCTTGCGCATACGAGCTGGTTTTTTGAAACCTTCGTACTCTCTAAAGTAAATCCCCATTACAAATCCCCGCATCCACAGTACAAATACCTTTTTAATTCATACTACGTGCAGGTTGGAGAAAGACACGCCCGTCCAGAGCGCGGGCTTTTATCGAGACCAACCGTAGAGGAGGTCTATCGCTATAGACACTATGTAGACCAGAATATGCTCGAATTTCTTGGAGAGGCAAACAAAGCGCAAATCGAGGAGGTTGCCCCCGTAATTGAGATTGGTCTCCATCACGAACAGCAGCACCAGGAGCTGATAGTCACGGATATTAAGCACGTATTCTCAGTTAATCCGCTCCGGCCTGTGTATGTAAGCCGTGATAATAATAGAGCTTCATCTGTGCCCAAAATGAATTGGGTGTCTTTTCCTGGAGGGGTGCATTTAATAGGACACGAGGGAGGCGGTTTTGCCTTTGATAATGAATTGCCCCGACACAGGGAGTTTCTCGAACCGTTCCAGTTGGCATCGCGCCTTGTGACAAGCGGTGAGTACCTCGCATTCATGGAAGACGGCGGATACAGGAGATCGGAGCTCTGGCTATCGGACGGCTGGCATACGGTCGAGACAAGTGGCTGGTTTGCACCTCAGTACTGGGAAAAACGGGATGGACGCTGGTGGAACTTCACGCTCTCCGGCATGCGCGAGGTAGACCCAAATGAGCCTGTGTGTCACGTGAGCTACTATGAAGCCGATGCCTATAGCCGGTGGGCAGGTGCAAGGCTGCCATCTGAATCGGAATGGGAGATTGCCTCGTCTAGTGTTCCTGTGGAGGGAAATTTTGTGGACAATGGCAGCTATCATCCTGTAGCTCTGTCCGGTAAGAAGTCGAATGAGGCGCTCAGTCAGATGTTTGGAGATGTGTGGGAGTGGACGCGCAGTCCATACGTACCTTATCCCGGATACAAAACCCTGCCCGGCGCGCTGGGGGAATACAACGGGAAATTTATGTCAAACCAGATGGTGCTTCGCGGAGGCTCGTGTGCAACGCCAAGGTCTCATATCCGAAAGACATATCGGAATTTCTTCCCATCGAGTGCGCGCTGGCAATTTATGGGAATCAGGATTGCTAAAGATGCCTAAGAACCTCCTAACACTTCAAAGGTTTGAGCCAGAGGAAAATGACCTCTTAGCCGAGGTGCTGGCGGGTTTGCAAAAGCCACAGAAGGAGCTCCCGTGCAAGCTCTTTTATGATGAAAAAGGCTCGGCGTTATTTGATCAAATCTGCGAGGTTGAAGAATACTACCTTACCCGAACTGAGATGGCGATTATGAATAAATATATCGAGGAAATCTCGGCTCTTCTCGGCAAGAGGTGTCTGCTAATAGAGTTTGGCAGCGGCAGCAGCCTAAAGATAAGGTTGATATTAGACCACCTCAAGGAGCCTGCCGGTTATGTGCCGATTGATATTTCAGCCGAACATTTGATGAGGTCTGTGACCGCCCTTGCGGAGGATTATCCTCAAATTAAGATATTTCCCATATTTGCGGATTATACACAGCGCTTCAATTTGTCCTCCTTGCGCTTTCCCTGGTCCCATAAGGTTGTTTATTATCCCGGCTCGTCAATTGGGAATTTTACGCCTGAACAGGCCGTTCCTTTACTCAAAAACATTGCCAAGGTCTCAGGCAAGGGAGGCGGGCTTTTGATTGGGGTTGATCTTAAAAAGGACAAAAAGACACTGGAAGCCGCCTATAACGATAAAAAAGGGGTTACGGCTGCATTCAACCTTAACATGCTCGTGCGACTGAACCGGGAACTCGGCGCCAATTTTCGCATTAACCAGTGGAGGCACCATGCGTTCTATAACAGCCGTGAGGGGAGGATGGAGGTATGTCTAGTCAGCCGCAGAGATCAGTATGTGTGCATAGGTGGCACCGAAATCTTCTTCAGGAAAGACGAGTCCATATTGACCGAATACTCGTATAAGTACACGCCGGAGGAATTCGAGCAGCTAGTTGGCGATACATTTCGGGTCGAGCATGTCTGGACGGATGATCAAAATAGGTTCAGCGTGCAATACCTATGCGTTCGATAAGAATGGAACAGAAACGGATTGAGCCGGGACCGGGAACTGAGGGTTGGTAATACCCAAGTCATAATACCCCAGAAATAAGTCTTTTTGTTTCCCGTACTATTGTTGTATGTTTTTTATGGATTGAGGTTGACGCTTAATCTGCTATAAACCCATCAATGATAAATATAGAGAACGTCTCAAAAACCTACAGCTCTACAAATGTGCTGGATTCAGTCAGTTTAATAATTCATCCTCATAAAACAACAGTACTCATAGGCCCAAGCGGTTGCGGTAAATCCACATTGATGAGGCTCATTATGGGCATTATCAAGCCGGATAGGGGCAGTATATACATAGAAGATCAAATGCTAACACCTAATAACGTATTCGCCATCCGCCAAAGGATGGGATATGTAATTCAGGACGGCGGTCTCTTTCCGCACCTTACCGCTCAGGAAAACATTTCTCTAATGGCACATTATCTCGGCTGGAATAGAGACCGGATTCGAGATCGTATATTTGAACTATGTAAATTAGCAAAGTTTCCCCCGGATGCTCTGAATCGCTATCCAGTTCAAATTTCTGGAGGGCAAAAGCAGCGCGTAAGCCTCATGCGGGCGCTCATGCTGGACCCCCATATTCTTTTGCTTGATGAACCGCTTGTGGCGCTTGATCCTCTCATCCGATTTGAACTACAGGTGGATTTAAAAGAAGTCTTTCAAGCCCTTGGCAAAACGGTGGTAATGGTCACGCATGACATAGGCGAAGCCGGATTTTTTGGAGACGAAATTGTTCTGCTAAAGAGCGGTCGCATTGTGCAAAAAGGAACCCTTATAGACCTCGTTCAAACGCCCGCTGAGCCATTTGTCACCCGTTTTATTAACGCGCAGCGAAGCCCCTTAGAATCTATTAACCGAGGAAAAATAGATTAGCGAGTAGGGGTGTATTGCGATACGCCCTACAAGGCATGGCAGTTTCGTTGCTTATGGCGGTTTCAAAATGAGAGCGTTATTACTTCTGCTGCTTCTGGTCAATGCGTCTGAATCCCGGCCCGCAACTCAAATAAAAGTAGGCTCAAAGGTATTCACGGAATCAGTTATTCTCGGAGAAATGGTGGCCCAAATTGCGCGAACCGAGGGCGCTCGCGTTGAGCACCTCAGACAACTCGGCGGCACAAGGGTTCTCTGGGACTCACTTCTCAAAGGCGAGATTGACATATATCCCGAATATACGGGGACAATAACTCAGGAAATTTTGGCGGATAAATATATACGCGATGAGGAGACTCTTAAAAGAGCGTTGGGTCAAAAGGGAATCCTCATGAGCCGTTCTTTGGGCTTTAACGACACTTATGCAATCGGCATGAAAGGGGATTTTGCCAATAAGCTCGGCATCACCAAAATTTCAGACCTGCGTAACCATCCAGAACTCAAATTGGGGTTTAGCAACGAATTTATAGATCGCGCCGACGGCTGGCCGGGTCTGCGTAAAACATATAATCTCCCGCAAAAGGACGTAAGGGGATTAGACCACGACCTCGCGTACCGTGGACTCGAAAGCGGGAGTATTCACGTTATAGACCTGTATTCAACCGATGCCGAGATTCGTTACTACAAACTGCGTGTGTTGAAAGACGACCTGAATTACTTCCCGGAGTATAATGCCGTGCTCCTCTATAGAGGAGACCTCAAAGAGCGGGCGCCGGATGTGCTCAATGCGATTCTGAGATTAGAGGGAGCCATTTCAGAATCGAATATGATTGAAATGAATGCCCGTGTAAAGCTCGATAGAGTACCGGAGGGTGTTGTTGCATCCGATTTCCTTAGAAAAAATCTATCCATCAATACCGAGTCAAGAGGGGAACCCTTCATAACCCGGCTGATACGCCGCACATTGGAGCATCTCTTTTTGGTTGCAGTATCATTGGCTGCGGCAATTTTATTATCAATACCCCTTGGAATTTTGGCGTATCGGAATGAAAGGATCGGACGGGCAATACTGGGGATTGTCGGAATAATACAGACAGTCCCATCACTCGCATTGCTTGTATTTATGATTCCGCTTCTCGGAATCGGCTCTATACCTGCGATTGTTGCCCTTTTCCTATACAGCCTGCTTCCCATTGTCAGAAACACATATTCGGGACTCCGCGACATTCCTTCCCAAATCCGTGAATCAGCAGAGGCGCTGGGTCTGTCACCAGGGGCGCGACTGAGGCTTGTAGAACTGCCGATTGCCTCCCGTTCAATACTCTCAGGCATCAAAACCTCTGCTGTGATCAACGTGGGCACGGCAACACTCGGAGCGCTCATCGGCGCGGGCGGATACGGCCAGCCCATACTCACAGGAATTCGACTCGATAATGTCGGGCTAATCCTCGAAGGTGCAATACCCGCCGCAATTCTCGCACTTTTGGTGCAGGGGTTGTTTGATTTATTAGAAAGAGTGGCGGTGCCAAAGGGATTGAGGCTGAAGGGGGAGTAGGGGTTTATTGAAATTCGGATGTATAATCCTAGAAGTCGTAAGGGTAGAGTGGTAGGAGATAATTAGAATGGTTGTATTAAAATGGACGTATAAAACAGCAAAACCCGAATTTAAAAGACGCGGCTTTTACCTTTATGAACAAGAAATAAGAGAACTTTCAACTATAGTAAAGTTTTTTCTCTTCCATTTATGCATATCCCCAGATTGAATTAACGAGCTACCCTCGTAAAAGAAGGAGTCGCTATAAGCAAAAGATGGCACGATGAGCAGAAAAGTCAATATCAGCCTAAGAGGAGTTTGGAGAAAGAATTCTCATCTGCCACCATCCTAATCCCCAGCCTATGGTAAACTAATTTTGATGAAAAAGATAATTAAAAACTGGGTTCATATCCCCGGATTGCACTGCGGCTCTACGGCACTTAGGGATGTGGTTACATATTACGGATACAATTTTTCAGAGGCGATGTGTTTTGGAATCGGCGGAGGTCTTGGATTTTTCTATATAAGCGGTTCCCCAACTACCCTCCCTCTCGATCGCTACCACGAATGCGACGAAGAGGAGCATTCGGACGTCTTGACCCAAGGGATACGGCGTCCATGTCCTGCCTATCCGTCGGACATGTACCCTAGATCCCAAGGAGAAAATCTAAATCCCACAAGGATAATACATCTCAGGGGTCCCGGGATGGAGCCGAACTTCTTCAGCCTAATTGATAAGCCTACATCCTGGAAATACGAATCAGACGATGACGAGGCATTTCAAACCTTAAAATACTGGATAAGCAGGGATGTTCCGGTTTTAATTCAGACCGATATTTATTATCTGGACTACTACAAGTCCTCTACACACTTTCCAGGCCATATTGTGCCGGTGTGGGGATATGACGATGAAACGGAAACGGTTTTTCTTTCGGATACGGGTTTTGAGGGATTACAAACCGTTTCTTACGAGGATTTTAAAAAGGGGAGAACCTCTAAAGCCCTCCCTTTTCCGCTTGAGAACAACTGGTTTGAAGTGGACCTGAAAAAGCCCATTCTGCCTCCATCCGATGTTATTCCCGAAGCTATTCGGAGAAACGCGAGATTCATGATTGAGGGCACAAGGAGCGCAAGAGGAGAGTCCAGTGTGAGAATGATAAAACTCTGGTCGGAAGAACTTCCGTCTTGGATTGATGTGCCCGACTGGAAGTGGTGCGCCAGGTTTGCATATCAGGTAATAGAAAAAAGGGGAACGGGCGGCGGAGGATTCAGGTGGATTTACAGGAATTTTCTAAGGGAGGCAGAGGAAATAGTCCCCGCATTAAGGGGGTTCAGGCTCTCTGAGAAGATGGACCTAATCGGAAGAAAATGGAGCGAGATGTCAATGCTCTTGAAACGTATAAGCGAGAATGAAAGAGATGAAAGCCTCTTTAATAAGGCTTCAGAAATGGCAAGAGAGTTGGGTGAGATGGAAGAGGAGTTTTATAGCAGGGTGATTGAGGTTGTGTGATGAAACTCATTCTTTTTGACCTCGATGGAACTATCCTTCTCTCAGGCGGCGCCGGGGCGAGGGCGGTAAACCGCGCCTGTAAGAAGATTCACGGAATCGAAAACGTGATGGATGGAATATTCCCTGATGGAAAAACGGATATTGCAATCCTTAGAGAAATCTTCAAAGCGATGAAAAGGGACTTTTTGATTGATGAAATAGATAGCCTCTTTAGGGAATATCTCCTTTTTCTCAAAGAGGAGGTGGCAAATTCCCTTGAATATCGAGTAATGCCCGGAATTCCTGAACTCATAAAAGCCCTTTCGGAAAGAGAGGATATAATCCTTGGAATTGCTACTGGAAATATTAAAGAGGCGGCAGTGATAAAACTGGAGCGTTCGGGGGTTGGTCATTACTTTAAGTTTGGCGGCTTCGGTTCGGATTTTGAAAATAGAGAGGAACTGATTCGGATTGCCATAGAAAGGGGAAAGAGATTTCTTAATCACGAAAGGGGATTGGAGGGGGTTTTTGTAATAGGAGATACGCCGCTAGATATAATTCACGCAAGAGCCGCGGGAGCAAAAACAGTCGCCGTTGCTACGGGGTCTTATTCCGTTAGCGATTTGGAGAAATATGCCCCGGATTACCTCTTTGAAAATTTCTCTGATTTTGAGAGTGTGTTAAAGATATTTTAGACGACCCGCCTTAAAACTGAACTCAGCCTTTCATAGTCATCTTTAAAAATCCGCGCGAGGCTTTTTCCCATTCTTATTATGTAATCCTTGTCAGCTCCCCTTGCACTTTGGGCATAGCAGAGGGATGAAATAATGAGTTCGTCTGCGGGAACATTAGAAGACGAGATAATAGTCCTTAGAAAAAAATCCTCGAATGTGAGTCTCTCCACCTCGTCTTTTGTGCATTCATAGACAAAGGAGTGGATCGGTGGCGGAAGGGGAGGAAGGGAAAACCTTATCCTCCCCCCTTCGGAGTAGGCGATGATTAAGGCATGGAACTCGGTTTTTAAGAGTTCAAATATCTGGGGCTGTTCGCGCCGCAGTTCATCAATTGTCATCCCATATGCCATGGGTTTTCTCCCCGGCTCTTTGCTCTCCGTGAGGATTTCATAGACCAGTCCATACACTGCCGGCTCTGAATCGGTCTTTACAAAATAGCCGAAAGACGGCGACTCTCCCACGTTTTGAGAGCGGGCGACAAACCCCTTTGTGCTTGATTCTATCACTTCGCCAACGTGACCCATTAAACTCCCGGACTCATTTTAGATAAACCCTTTCTTGAAACAGTCACCTTAAAATCCGATTTAATCAACGCCTCTCTTATGAGTTCAAAAAAGAAATCCCTGTCTTTCCCCTTTACAACCGCCTGTTCGTGGGCTTCAATTAGAGCAGCCGGATACCCGTTGCCCTTTTTCGCCTGATCGAAAATAAGTGTATGGACGAGGTCTAGAAGCCCTTTATCCTCAGCCACCCACTTTGGAATCTCTACCCTTGCAATCTCTTCGCCGATGTTTAGGTAAAAGAAATATATACTGTGGTCTCCGTAGCTCTCAAGAATCCTTGAAGATGACTCAAATAAGGATGACCTTTCGCCGGGCCTTAGAACCCTTGAGAATAAAATTCTATCAGTCACACCCTCAATCGGAGCGCATGGGAGTTGAGGAAGATGGGTGTACGGACACTGATTGCAGTAGCTTACCTCATCGGGACAAAGCCCGACACGAAGGGCATTTATTACATCCGTACCTCCAGGAAAGCTAATATATCCAGCCAATGGGATTCTCAAGCCCTTTAACCTGTCCATTATCCGGATAAATGAGTTCATAATCTCGGTTTTGAAATCATCGGGCATCCCCTCAAGCCTCCAGAGAATAAGCGTTCCATCGGAGATGGCTATGGCGTTTTCCCTATTTTCACATCCCTCTCCAAGCTTGAGAATCTCTTCAAACTCCATTAAACCCCTTTTTTCAGAAATCACTGCGGCGTCGGCAGGAATTCTTCTCCCATCCCATGTAGTGAATCTGTCTTCATCCCTGAAAAAGAATCTAGGATATGAACTAAGATGTGCCTTCCCGCCCGTTCCGTATTGGAGAACCACAGAGCCGACATTAATCAGATAACACGGAAGCGCCTCATGTCTGTCTGGAAAAATCTGTGATCCGTCTGAAGAAAGAACTGTGTAATTTGAGGGGCGCGGAGGAAGCGGATAAATATTGTCAAATGAGCTGAAAATGGATGGCAAAAGCCAATGGGTCTTGCTGAGTTTTAACTTTTTGGAGAGGTTTTCCCAATCCTTCGACCTGAGCCTAAATTCGCTCTGGGCGAGGTTTATCTTCTCTAAAAATTCCCCTTCTAATTTCCTCTTTTCCTCAATCATCCTATTCACTTGAGGCTTCAAGAAGGGAAAATTCAGCATATCGGTGGGAAAGATAACACGGCTTTTTTACGTATGCAAGGTTTTTAATGGGGGGGAGGAGAGAAATAAAAAAGCGGGCTTTCCCAATATCTGAGAAGCCCGCCTTTTCTCTTTTCAAATTGGATTTTCTTAGAAGTCTCCCATACCGCCCATGCCACCTGGGGGCATAGCGCCTGGTCCGAGGTCTTCTTTTTTCTTAGGTTTTTCAGCAACTAGGGCCTCAGTAGTAAGGAGAAGTCCCGATACACTTGCCGCATTCTGTAGCGCAAACCTCACCACCTTCGTCGGATCCACTATTCCGGCCTCTACTAAATCACCATACTCAAGCCTCGCAGCATCAAACCCATAATTGCCCTTCCCCTCTTTTACCTTCTCAACAGCGATTGAGCCATCCCATCCTGCATTACTTGCAATCTCTCTTAGCGGATCCTCCAGCACTCTCTTTACAATATTCACACCAGCCTTCTCCTCTTCATCTACTACCTCAAGTGTGTTTAGTGCCTTAATAGCCCTGATAAATGCCACTCCTCCACCTGGCACTATTCCCTCCTCCACTGCTGCCCTCGTCGCATGCAGCGCGTCCTCTACCCTTGCCTTCTTCTCCTTCATCTCTGCCTCTGTTGCCGCTCCTACCCTTACTACAGCCACTCCACCTGCAAGCTTTGCCAACCTCTCCTGTAACTTCTCCCTGTCATACTCCCCTGTGCTCTCTTCTATCTGCGCCTTTATCTGTCTGATTCTTCCCTCTATCTCTGCCCTCTTGCCCGCTCCACTTACTATTGTCGTGTTGTCTTTGTCTATTATCACCCTCTTTGCTCTCCCCATATCCTTGAGTGTCGCATTCTCCAGCTTCATCCCAGCCTCCTCTGCTATCACCCTCCCACCTGTGAGTATCGCTATGTCCTCCAGCATTGCCTTCCTCCTGTCCCCAAATCCAGGGGCCTTCACCGCCGCACACTTCAGTGTACCCCTTATCTTATTCACTACCAGTGTTGCCAGTGCCTCACCCTCTACATCCTCTGCAACAACTAATATTGGCTTCCCACTCCTTGCTATCTCCTCTAACAACGGTATCAAGTCCTTCATACCTGATATCTTCTTATCATGGAGTAGTATATAAGGCTCATCCAACTCCACTTCCATCTTCTCCGGATTCGTTACAAAATATGGACTCAGATACCCCCTGTCAAACTGCATTCCCTCTACCACTTCCATCGTTGTCTCCAGGCTCTTGCCCTCTTCCACTGTTATAACCCCGTCCTTCCCCACCTTCTCCATCGCATCCGCAAGAATATTTCCTATACTCTCATCCCCGTTTGCTGAAACCGTCGCTACCTGTGCTATCTCCTTTCTTCCCTTTACCTGTTTGCTCAATTTCCTAATCTCTTCAACCACAGCCTCTACTGCCTTGTCTATCCCCCTCTTTAGCTTCATTGGGTCATGCCCTGCCGCCACCAGCTTTATCCCCTCTCTGAATATTGCCTGTGCAAGCACTGTAGCCGTAGTAGTGCCGTCTCCTGCCACATCGCTTGTCCTTGATGCCACCTCCTTTACCATCTGTGCCCCCATATTCTCAAACTTGTCCTCTAGCTCTATTTCCTTTGCCACTGTAACCCCGTCCTTTGTAACAACTGGAGCACCAAATGCCTTTTCTATCAGGACATTCCTTCCCCTTGGACCTAATGTCGCTTTCACCGCATTTGCCAGTACATTTACTCCCTTTAAAACCGAAGACTGAGCTTCTCTACTAAACTTGATGTCTTTTGCAGCCATACCGACTACCTCCTTAATTTTTATTTATCTTCAATTATGGCTAAAATCTCTTCTTCTCGAAGGATAAGGTACTCATCACCCTCAATGTTTATCTCCGTTCCTCCATACTTCCCAAAAAGAATTTTGTCCCCGACCTTTATATCAAGGGGTCTTGTAGAACCGTCTTCCAGGAGCTTGCCCTTTCCCACGGATATGATTTTTCCCTCTTGAGGTTTCTCTTTTGCAGTCTCAGGGATTATAATTCCGCCCTTTGTCTTTTCCTCGGTGTTGAGTCTTTTTACTAGAACCCTATCATAGAGCGGTCTTACCTTCATTCTTGCTCCCTCCTTTTTGTTTATGGGTTTTACAGGAAAAATTAGCACTTACCTAGTCCAAGTGCTAATTTTGAACATAAAGATAACCATCCAAGGGGCTTTGTCAAGTCCTCTTGTGTATTATCTCATACAGGCACACTTAGTTTTTTGGCTTTTTATAAGGGATTTAGGCAAAAAAGTAAGTAGTTGACAAAGGTTTTAAACTGTGAGATATTTAGGAATAGTTCTAAGTTTTAGGAGGTAATTTGATTTGTTAAAGGGTAAAGTAAAATGGTTCAATAGCTCAAAGGGCTATGGGTTTATTGAGCAGGAGGGGGGGGGTAAAGACGTGTTTGTTCACTACAGCGCCATTCAGGGCAAGGGTTATAAAGCCCTTACCGAGGGTGAGGCTGTTGAGTTCGAGGTTACGGAAGGTCCCAAGGGTCCTCAGGCAAGCAAGGTGATCAGACTAAACAACAATAATAAGTAGCTACTACTTCCCGAAATATCCCCGAGTCAAATTAAAATTCTAAAATAGGCTGGGGTGGGTCAAAATTCAGGGAGCGGATTGCAAAAGGCTGAGAGGCTTTTACTGCTTCTCTGTTTAGTTTTTAATCGCTATGTGGTATGGGTATGTATAGAGTACCAGTAAAACGCCGCAATAACGAGAGCATGGGTAATCTTTCCCTCAGAAACTAGATTCGGGATATTGCTAGTGGATGTTAGAGAAACGGCTATGTCCTCTGTACCCTCAAAACTCTGGGACTGAACCTCCATTGCATCTCTTGCGAGAAAGGTATGGCAGGTATTATTCTGCATCGCCGGGTTCGGATGGACCTTCCCTATGCAAACCCAATTATGGGAAGCATATCCCGTTTCCTCAAGCAACTCCCGTTTTGCGGCCTCAATCGGAGATTCACCCGGATCAACCGTGCCGCCCGGTATCTCAATCGTTACAGACCCAGTTCCATGCCTATACTGTTCGATTAAAACCACCTGATTGTCCGGCGTAATGGCAACCACATTTACCCAGTCGGGCGACTCAACAACATAAAAATCATGCTCTTTTCCAGTTACGGGAGAGAGGATTATATCCTTTCTTGTCGAAAAAATCCTGCATGAGTTTATCTTCTCAGATTTAATAAGGTTCCACTTTTTTATCATACCTCACCCCAATTTCAATAATTTATTAGGAGTCATCTCATAAATAGGCAAAGAAAATCTTGATCTGGTACTATGTTTCTTACAGGCGCATAAGTCGGGTTTTAACTTTACTATCTTGACCTTTCAGATAACCATCTTGCGACCCTTGGCCAGAGTTCCTTTAGAGACTTGCTGCTTACCGAAAGCCCAATATGTCCTGTCGGAAAGACTATCGTTTCTTTATCCTTGCTAGATATTAGTTTCTCTAAAATTATACTGGTCTCGGGTGGTACAAGGTGATCCTTCTCGGCTATAAGATTTAACACCGGGCATTCTATTTTTCTTAAATCAACCACCCTTCCTTTGATTTTGAGCTTATTTTGCACAAGGAGGTTTTCTTGATAGCAATATTTTATGAACTCTCTAAAAACCTCACCTGGAACTGGAATATTATCGTTTAGCCACTTCTCCATAGCGAGGAAATTTTCGACGAGTTTTTCATCATCTAGCCTTTCATAAAAATTGACGTACTTCGTGACAAGGTTCTCAACGGGCTTCATAAAAAGGAAAATTGACTGGAGATATTCAGCAGGAACATTCCCGTAGGCGTCCACCAATTTATCAACATTAAAATACGATTTGTCTCCCCATAGGTTTAATAATCCACTGCTCGAAGCCTTAAAATCAATACCCGTGGTCATAACGACTAGGTTTTTTACGTCCTTGGGATAAAGCGATGTGTACATTACTGACATCGTTCCACCCATGCAGTAGCCAAGTATACTTACCTTATCCGACCCTGAGATTTTCTTTACTTTATCCACCACGTTTCGTATGTATCTGTTTATATAAAAATCTAGATTCAGATATTTATCTTCATTGCCTGGGATTCCCCAATCTATCATATATACGTCTATTCCGCCTTTTAGGAGTACCTCAACAACACTCCTTCCAGGTTGCAAATCCAGTATGTAGGGGCGATTCACGAGTGCAAAGATCATAATAAGGGGAACGGGAAATGTCTTTTCAGATACAGGGATGTAATGGAGGAGCCTGAGTTTATTCTCCGTAAAGACAACCTCGTAAGGAGTTGCACCTACCTTAATTTCAGGTTGTTTTACTAATCCCAGTTTAAGCCCCTTTAGGAGCTTTTCGGCTCTTTCTTTCAATGATTCACGAGGACTCTTACTCATTTTTATTGATATTTACCGTACGCCTTGGATTAAGCTACATATTAATGAATTTTAGTCAAATATTCCAGAGAACCAGTCTGACTACGCGGGAAGCGTAATTATGAATTTGCTCCCCCTCCCAGCCTCACTTTGGACCTCGATCTTTCCGCCGTGCATGATTACGATGTGTTTTACGATGCTGAGACCAAGCCCAGTGCCGCCGAGTTTCCTTGAGCGCGTTTTGTCCACCCTGTAGAAACGCTCAAAAATCCTCGGTAGGTGCTCTTTTGGAATCCCGATTCCGGTATCGGAGACCTCGATTATAAACTCCGAATCGGGTTTAGAAATCCCGATTTCGATAGCGCCCCCTTCGGGGGTATATTTCGCGGCGTTATCTATGAGGTTTATAAACATCTGCTCTAAAAGAAACCCATCGCCTCTATATACAGGTAAGCCCTCTTTTATGTTAAGAGAGAGCCGAAGCCCCTTTTCTTCTATTTTGCTCTTTATCGCCTCAAGTGAAGAAGATACTATTTCTTTAAAATTGATCTCTTCGAGAACGGTTTTAGGCTCCTCTTCCCACGAGGCCTCTTTTCTTTCAATCTCGGAGAGCACAAGGAGGTCGGACACTATATTTATCAACCTGTCGGTGTGCCTCTTTATTATATTGAGAAAATGATTCCTCTCATCCGTATCTTCGTATGCCTCTGATTCAATGGTCTCAACATAGCCCTTTATTGCGGTAAGCGGGGTTCTGAGTTCATGAGACACGTTTGCTACAAAATCGGCTTTTATTTTTTCGAGCCTTTTAAACTCTGTAATGTCAAACATCACGACTATTGCCCCGCCTTCTGGGGAATTTAGCGGAATACCGCTTGCCAGGTAATATTTCTCAACTGGATAAAAGAGTGGAATCTCCTTTTTCCCGGCCTTCCTGGTTCTAAGTGTGTACTCTACCAATTCCGTAATCTCTCTATTTCTTAAAACCTCCCAGTAGGGCTTTCCGAAGGAGACGTCTTTTATGCCAAACATATCCTTTAAAGCCCTATTTATAAGAATGACCTTCCCATCGCTCCCTACAACCATTACACCTTCGCTCATTGCGCCAAGCACAGCTTCAAGCTGGCCCTTTTCAAGGGAGACCTCTTTAAACAGCTCGTCCAATTTTTCGGCCATTCTGCCGAGAGCCCGATTTACCTTTCCAATCTCTCCCATTTTATCCGCGATGGGAATATTTACGTTGAAATTCCCTTCTGCAATCTCCTCAGAGACTGCGATGATTTTATCAAGAGGTTTTGTAATGGCTCTCGATGATACTAAGGAGAGGAGAAATGCGAAGAGGGTTAAAATGAGTCCTATGTAGATTATCTTTGATTTTATTGAGGAAAATGCCTTCTCAATGAAACTAAGCGGGAGCGCCGTTCGAACTATGGCTTCAATTCTACCCCCTTTGTCTTTTAATGGAACCGCAACGTAAAACAGTTCCTTTTTAATAGTTATGCTGTAGCGCCTGCTCCTTCCGACTCCTTTTGAGACCGCTTCTATTACTTCTGGTCTCCCCGCATGGTTTTCCATAGTCACGGGATCATGCTCGGAGTCGCCAATGACAACCCCGTCTCTGGCGATTACTGTGATCCTCACCCCGATTTCTTTACCGAGTTCCGGAACAAGGGATTTTACCTCTTCTCTCTTACCTTCAGCAATCGGGGTTTTAAGAACCTCGCAGAGGAGATTGGCCGTGGTAAACAGCCTTTCTTCTGTAAGTGATTCATCGTATTTTTTAAGCTCGCTGATTATAAAGACGGTAAATAAAAACAGGATTAAAGAGATGGTTAAAAAGCTAAGGAGAAACTGCTTCCAGAGTATCTTCACATCCTTCCCTATTCTTCTATCTTGTAGCCTATACCCCGAATTGTCTTTACCATACTTCCGGCTTTACCCAGTTTTTCCCTCAGGTTCTTTATATGAACGTCAATAGTTCTATCATAGACGAGTTTTTCATCCCCCCAAATCCTCTTCTTTTTAAGCAACTGGTCCCGTGTAAATACCTTTCCCCTACCCTCCGCAAGCACCTCAAGGATTTTGAACTCCGTCGTTGTAAGCTCCATCTGTTTGCCGTCAACAGTGGCTTCAAACTTTTCGGAATCTATAGAGAGGGGGCCTATTCTTATGGGTTTTTCCTTGTCCTGTTCCCTGTTCACTCGCCTCAGTATGTTTTTTACCCGTGCGACGAGTTCTCGCGGGCTAAAGGGCTTTACTATGTAGTCGTCTGCGCCGAGTTCAAGCCCCACAACGATGTCTGCCTCCGTCCCCTTTGCAGTAAGCATGATTATTGGAAGTGATGACGTGCGGCTGCTATTTTTTAAAATTCTACAGATTTCAAGCCCATCTGCCCCCGGAAGCATTATGTCGAGGATTACAAGGTCGGGAAGCAAGCCTTTTGTATATGAGAGAAAATCCCTTCCGTTATAGAACCCCTTAACCTTAAACCCATCCCTTTTTAAATGATGGCTCACAAGCTCTACAATGTCCTCTTCGTCGTCTACTATGGCTATTACCTTGTCGGTCATTGGATACCCTTTGATTATTTTATATTTTGTATTTTTTATTGCAAACACACCCTTTTTGTCCTTAACTGAATTTTAACATTCTTTTTATATCAATTTTACTTTCCCCATTTAGTCTTTTTTGAGTGGGATAAATCTAAAGGAGAAGAAAAACATGGAAAAGAAAAGGAGGCTAAGTGTTATGGAAGAGGCAAAAAAGGAATCGAAGGTTGAAGGAGTCGAAGAAATAAGAGAAAACGTGACTGATAAAGCGAACTTAAAAGTCGGAGACTATGTGGGCATGACCAGGGAGCTTACAGGGCTTGTAAAAGAAAACTATATTACGGGTCTTCAGCTCTTTTTTTCTATCTGTGAAGAAAACCTAAGGATTATAAATAGGCAGGCTGAGGAGTTGGGGAGATTACAGGGAGAATCCGCAAAACTAATTAGGGAATCCCTTGAGAGATTTCCAACTGAGGTAGTTAACTTCTGGAACAGCCATTCGAGGTTTATAGATAGCCATGCGGAGAGAATAATTGCCTTCCATAGGGATTTCTCAGGTGTTGATAAATACATCGGATAAATTTATGAAAGAAACCATCGGGCTTATTAAGAACAGTATTGACAGGGTATTTGAGAGTCTCAACGAGTAGGTGCGGGTCGACTAGGGTTAATTCAGAATCTTGCCGAGCATGCATAGATATACAGAGTTATACAAAGGAATCATTCTTTCCAATGATGCGGGGGTTGAAGCTATTAGTAAAAAACCATTAGAGTCTACAACACCGATCAAAATAGTGTTGGCCTCAGGCTCAAGACTCTTCTTAGAAGGAGTCCGTAAGATTTTAGAGGATGAAAGCAGTATGAAAATAGTGACTGAGGCTTCAAGCTGTGGGGAGGCTGCAAGGCGAGTTAATGAATTAGAATTTGATTTTTTGTTTATTGATAGTAGTACGCTCAATTTGGATACCGATAATATATCAGATTTGATAAATAAGAAAGGCTCTAATACCAAGGTTATTTTATTGGGAAACCAACCTAAAGATAGGATTGACATTCCCGGTGTTATATATATAACCAAGGAAACCAGTTCTTCAGAGCTTATATATATTATAAAAAGGGCCGCAGCAGCCCCGTGATTAGATTAGTGGTGCGATATAGCAGTGATAAGAAAAGTGAGTGTGTGGTGGTTTATAACCCTAATTTTTTTTGAAGCGGTCTCTTATATTCTGATGAAACTAGTTGAGAACGTTCTTAACCAAACCTTAACATTCCTTTCATATTAGATTAATTTTTCCTCTTTATTCTACCCCCAAGGTTTCACGGGGGATAAAACAAACAGTGAAACCCAATAACAAAATTTATAAGGAGGATGAGTATGGTTAGAATTTTACTCAGGGTAACGGCGGTTTTGGGGATGGTTCTAATACCGTTTTTGTCCGTAAATTCACGGGCGGAGGATCAACAGAACCAAACGCAGATAGCAAAAAGCCCGCAGGAATCGCAGATAGAACAGCTCAAAGAAGAGATAGAGGCAATCCAAAGGCAGAACCAGCAGCAGATAGAAAAACTCCAAAAGAAGATAGAGCAACTCGAGACTCAGAATAAAGAAACTCAGGAGTTGGGGAAAAAGGCAGAAAGCTTGGTCAGTACAGAGAGTTGGTTTAATAAATTTGAGGCTGGATACAATCAGGGGATGTATATAAAGACCAAGGATGGTAACTGGACTCTGAGATTCTGGGACTTAACTCAGCCCACGCTTTTCTTTGAGGAGAATAAAAATGCTAATAACACTAAGACTGTGTCCTTTCAGTTAACCAAAGAGAGGTTTATATTCTCGGGCAATGCGGTTTTCCCATGGTTAAAATACAGGTTGCATTTTGCTGCTGACAAGGGCAGTGGTGTAATAGCAAAAGACCTCTTTATAGATGCTGCCCGCTTCAAAGAGGCATCAGTAAGAGTAGGACAATTCGTGGTGCCCTTTGACAGGGAGATTATTACATTTGACTCCTACTTTGAATTCTGGGACCGAGGGATTGTAAACCAGCAGTTTACACTTGAAAGAGATATTGGTGCAATGCTATATGGCATTTTATTTAACAATAAATTTGAATACAGTGGTGGGGTATTCAACGGGGCAGGACTCAATGTGGCTCAAAACCCCAACGGCACAAACCTGCTCTACACAGGTCGTATAGTGTTATACCCATTCGGGAAATACAACGATCAGGACAGGTACTTTAACATGTATAACACATACGACTACACTCAGGGAGACCCCATAGGTCTGACTACACCACTTCTTGCCATAGGTGTCGGTCTTGCCGGACTACCTAATTTTAACCCTAATACAGAAACTGGTGTGAGCAGGCAAAATCTGATAAATACCATATTTGCAATAAACTCCAAGGCACAATCAGCAGATGTGTTTCAGTTTACTGGAGACATTACACTCAAATACTATGGATTTGCATTTGAGGCGCAATACGAACTGGAGCGAATCTTTGGCATAGTCTCCAGTGTACCAGGCTCGAACACTAATGCTCAAACGGAACAGGGATTGAGGCTTCAGGCAGGTTATTATTTCGTACCACACGAGCTTGAGTTGGCATTCAGGTATGGAATTGTGGATAAATACTGTCAAAACAATATAGCGAAAGTGGGGTGCCAAAAGGAACAGGAGTTTACACCTGGTCTAAACTACCTTATTCACGGGTACAATGCCAAGATTACATTGAATTACTCGCTTCTTCTCCAGGACAATCCTGCTGGTGGCACTCTTAAGGATAATAGAGTCTTCATTCAGCCACAGTTATGGTTCTAACTTGATTTGAAAAGGCTTTTATCTTCCTTCCTCCCTTGGCGTTACCTTTAGGAACCCGGCACCTCCGCCCCGGTGCCGGGTTCCCCTTGTTTTGCTGAGGTCACTCGGAACTCGTGGGGATTGCAATGTTGATATTAAAGTATTCGTAATTGTTTGGCATCGAGGTATAGGTTGATGATTTGTGGGAAAAATTTTGATTGACATTTAGAAAAAATATTTTATTATCTTGAACGTTTAACTTAGGTCTGTTTAATACACTAAGTTTACAAAAGTAGAATTATGAAACCGATGAAGGGTATCTTAGGACTTGCGGAGCTGAAACGTGGAAGCTAGGGGTATCCTAAATAATAAGTCTAATATATTTAAAGTATGTTTATATGTTTTAATAATAGTCGCTATCGGAACTGGAGCATTAGTATTAACTTTACCTCAAAATGCTCAACAGAAATCTCTAAGTCCAATCTCATCTTTCTTTAGCTATAATCTGATTCGGCAGAAGAGCCTTCTTTTTGAAGAAAAGGATTCCACCGAAAATGGCTTAAGAGAACCCCTTGAGATTCCCTCTGTGACTACTGGGCTTTTAACTCTGCCCATTATTAATTCACATTGGGAAACTTTCTTTGATGTAAGGAAGCCTTCTTATTATGCTTTGTTTTTTATGCTACTTCCCTTAAGGTCTCCTCCCTCTTTTTTGATTTAACCAATCTAGTTTACTATACACAAGAAATAAGTATCAGAAAATCTGATCCGTTTTATTGTTTACCGTGCTCAAGGTTCCGAATTAGGTCCGGTGAGTTCGGCTAAAAAATAGAGGAAAAATGGTACTAAAACCACTTAAAAAGAATAGTGGAGGGAGGGATCTTACATGTGGCGGATATTATATAGAATAAGGCGTTTACTTCTTTTTATTTTATTCTCTGTCATCCTTGGTGCCTGTGAGGGTAAAAGCCCTGAGTCAATGATTCCTCCAAATATATCCAAGAATCAGGAGAGCAAAAGAGCCCAGGAACTCAATAGAAGGATAATAGAAGAGTCTGCAAAGACTGCTACCAATGACTATGATTATCAAATCGGGCCGGGAGACTTGTTAGATGTAAAGGTTTATGAGGCACCCGACCTGAGCGCGCCTGAGAGTAGGGTCAGCACAAGTGGCACTGTGACTTATCCCCTTTTAGGAGAAGTGGAGTTGGGCGGGCTTACCGTACGGGAAGCCGAGAAGAAGCTGCAAAAACTCCTTCAGGCTAAATATGTGAAGAATCCACATGTCAGCATTTTTGTAAAGGAATATAAAAGCAAGCGTGTGGCTGTAGTGGGGGCTGTAAAGAACCCAGGGGATTACGAGCTTTTAAATCGGGGGCACCTTCTTGAGGCCATTGCTCTTGCAGGGGGGCTTACGGACAAGGCGGGTAACACTGTTTATTTAACCCATCGGAGCACGGATAAACAGATTAAAATTGACCTCGATGAACTCCTTGTCAAGGGCAACACAAGCTTAAACCTGCCTGTGCAGATGGGGGATACTGTTTTTGTCCCTGAGGCGGGAGTTTACTATGTAAACGGTGCTGTGAAGAAAGGTGGTGAATTTCCTCTTAAGAAGCCTGTAACCGTAGGTAGAGCGATAGAGATAGCCGGGGGGCTAGCTACGGGAGCAAGGTCACATGCGACGCTCATACGTTTCAAAGAAGATGGTGAAAGGCAAATCATACACGTTAACCTTAAGGCCATTCAAAAAGGGAAGGAGAAGGATATTGCTCTTCAGGATCAGGATGTTTTATTTGTGAATATGAACCCGCTCATAGCCTTCTTTCACACAATGAATGTTGGTTACTTTTTCCCACCATTTTACGTAAGCGGTTCACCATCGGGTGGTGCTACCTCACCGGCGTACTACCCATAGTACTAAGGCAAAATTGGCCCCTGTAAAGGATGAATATTGGAAAGTTTAATCTGGTTTGCCGTCTATCGTGCTCAAGGTTTCAAATTCGGTTTAGTAGGTTCGATTAAAAAGGAGAAGAGAGATGGGAATAAAACCGCTTAAAATAGTAAGAGACGAATGCAGAAATATACAAGTGCTGGGTTCGGTTTTCCAAGCCGTTAGCCTCTGCTTATGTGTTGTGCTACTCTCACTGCTTTTATCATCTTGTGACAAGTCTGCAAGGTCGAGTAATGGCCCAATATCGCTGGACCCAGTAGGGGTTGTGAAGGTTACTCACCGATCTCTGGCACATCAATTGAGGTTGTCATCCGAGTTAATTCCATTCCAAGACGTTAGTGTGTATGCCAAGGTGTCGGGCTACGTGAAGGACATATATGTGGACTACGGGTCTTATGTAAAGAAAGGGCAGCTTCTCGCCGTCCTCGAAATCCCTGAGTTGGAGGATCAAATCAACCAGGATAAAGCTGCCGTGAAACAGGCGATGGACGAAATTCAACATACCAAAGACGAGTTGAACCGTGAAATGGCTGAATACCACGTGTTGCATCTGGAGTATCAACGACTCTTGGGTGTTGCTCAAACCCGGCCGGGTTTGGTAGCACAACAGGAGATTGATGATGCTCAAGGCAAAGACCTCGCCGAAGCGGCCAAGGTATCCGCGTATAAGGCGGCTCTATCAGCAGCGGAAGGGCATCTCGCAGCCGCTAAAGCTATGGAGGAAAAAGACCAGACTCTTCTTAATTATTCCAAGATCACCGCTCCGTTTACCGGTGTGGTCACCGCCCGCTATGCCAATACTGGGGATTTAATGCAGGCTGGTACCAACAGCAAGGCCAATCCGCTTGTGCGCCTCTCACAAAACGACCATTTGAGGCTCGTGATCCAAGTGCCGGAGTCGTTTGTTCCACAGATTCATATTGGTGATCCAGTTGAGGTTCGAGTCCCATCCCTGGGGAAGAGCTTCAAAGGTACTATTTCGCGTTTCGCGGATGAGGTGGATTTTGATACACGTACGATGCATACCGAGGTTGATATTCCGAATCCGCAATACCTCTTGGTGCCGGGGATGTATGCAGAAGCCGTCATGACTCTCAAAAATAGGAATGATGTTCTTGCCATCCCCCTTCAGGCAGTAAGCCGCACTGGTGACCAGGCGAGTGTTTATATAGTGAATCAGCAAAATAAAATTGAGAAGCGCTCTGTAGAGTTAGGGCTAGAGACCTCCAATTATGTTGAGGTAATTTCAGGCCTGCATGAGAATGACTTGGTTGTTGTCAGTGATCAGAGTGGCTTTAGACCTGGCCAATTGGTTCAGCCCAAGATTGTCCAACTGCCCGGAGGTGTGACGTGAAATTATTTTACTAAAGTAGGTATGGGGGGCCAGTCTGAATTGTCTCTTCCAGAATTCTCCAATTGATTAAATGAGGTGAAATGATGTCACGGTTTGCAATTCGAAATTGGCATTTCATTATTGTCACTTGTCTGATTATCACGGTGATAGGAGTAGTCAGTCTCGTCCGTATGCCAGTGGATTTATTTCCTACAATAAACATGCCGGAGGTCGTCGTGGCCACTTTTTACAATGGAATGCCACCAGAGGAAATTGAAACCGAGATCACCGGTCGGCTTGAGCGGTTCTTTACACTGGCAAGCGGTGTTGAGCATATGGAATCACGGTCTTTGCCAGGTGTTAGTATCATCAAGATTTTTTTTCAGCCGGGAACCAATGCGGATGCCGATGTAACCGAGATGTCCAATCTGGCACTGGCGGACCTACGGCGATTGCCGCCTGGGACGCTACCGCCAGTGGTTCTGAAATTCGATGCTTCCAGCCTGCCGGTCTGTTTGGTCACATTGAAAGGAGAGGGGCTTACAGAAACTCAGCTCCATGACTTTGGCCAGTTTCAGATTCGAAACCAAATTGCCGTAGTTCCGGGGGCGACAATTCCTCCGCCCTTCGGTGGTCGGTACAGGCAAATCATGGTCTATATAGATCCCCTGAAGCTAGAGGCATATCAATTGGGTCCAATGGATGTAGTTAAGGCCATTAACCAGGCGAATCTGATTCTTCCTGCCGGAGATGTCAAGATCGGTCCCTACGATTATTACATCTATACCAACAGCCAAGTCCCTAACATGGCAGCGCTCAACCAGATTCCCTTAAAAACTGTGGGCACGAAGTTTGCCACTGTTGCCGATGTTGGCAAGGCGGAAGACGCATCTCAGATTCAATACAACATTGTTCGGGTGGACGGTCAGCCGTCTGTCTACCTGCCCATTATGCGACAAGGCGGCGATACCAACACCATCGCGGTGGTAAATGGCATTCGGAAGATGGTTGGGCATCTCTACGGCATTCCTAAACAACTCATCGCCAAGGTGGTATTTGATCAGTCCATATTCATCAAGAAGGCGATTGAAACCTTAATCCACGAAGGGGTGATTGGATTGATACTCACCGGACTTATGATCCTTATCTTCCTGGGGAGCCTGCGTGCCACATCGGCGGTTTTTCTCTCGATCCCCCTTTCAGCACTCGCCGCCTTCATTGTGCTTTATATGGGAGGAAGCTCTCTGAACACCATGATCCTGGCCGGATTGGCACTGGCTTTTTCGCGCTTGATTGACAACTCCGTCATTGTTCTCGAAAATATTTACCGCCATATGGAGATGGGCGCATCGCCTGAAGCCGCTGCCGCGGAAGGCGCCGCCGAGGTAAACCTCGCCGTCCTTGCAGCTACACTGACCACAGCGGTAGTATTTTTTCCGGTTACGCTTCTCTATGGAGTCAGCCGTTACTTGTTTTCGGCACTTGCTTTGTCAGTAGTAATTTCCTTATTCGCCTCTTATTTTGTGGCTTTGACGGTGGTTCCCCTATTTTGCGCTAAGCTTATGAAAGGGGTGCATCATTCAGATGGCGAATCCAACCCCGAAGCGGCCTCAACACGGATGTCCCGGTGGCAGCGATTTAACGCATCATTCAACCGGAACTTTAATCGTATGCTCGGTCTCTACGAGGTTTCAGTTCGGCGATCGCTCACACGACCCGCTAGGGTCGTCGGCGGATTAAGTGGAGTATTTATCCTTAGCTTAGCTATTTTTCCATTTCTGGGCCTTTCGTTCTTTCCACGGACTGACGCTGGACAATTCGTTATCAATCTCAAGGCTCCCACTGGCACTAGGATCGAGATGACACAAGAGTATGTCAAAAGGGTCGAAGACCTAATTCGCCAGGTGGTGGATCCCAGAGACCTAAAAATGGTTGTTTCAAACATCGGCGTCACGCCGGGTTTTTCCTCACTTTACACAAGCAATTCCGGCTCGCATACGGCGACGATTCAAGTCAGTTTAAATGAGGATCACCACATAGGCAGCTACGAGTACATGAGCCGCGTTCGCAGTGCAATCGCAACTCAACTTCCCGAACTGAGAGTTTTTTTTCAATCGGGTGCGCTGGTTGATGCCGTTTTGAATTCGGGGGCGCCTGCTCCCATTGATGTTCAGTTCAGTGGCTCTAGCTATCACCAGATTTATCGGTTAGCTCAGGATTTCGCTCAGCGGATCCGTCGTCTTCCGGGCATCGATCAGGTCTATATTCCACAGGACCTGAACTATCCCGCCATCAGATTAAACGTTGACCGCGTCCATGCCAGCGAGCTTGGCTTGAGCCAGAAAGACGTGGTGGATAACGTTATTACCGCCCTGACATCAAACTCCATGATTGCCCCAAATTACTGGGTTGATCCAAAAACGGGGAATGACTACTTCTTGACGGTACAGTATTTTGAGCATAGCCACAACGCCATCAGTAACATACTTGATCTGAGCCAGATTCCACTCCATTCACCGAATTTGACCAAGCCTACAATGCTTGACTCAGTGGCGAAACTCCAGTTCATAGAAACACCTACCGAGGTTAATCACTACCAGATTCAGCGCGTGATTGACGTTTTTGTATCCCCAGCCGGCGAGGACTTGGGCCGACCGTCCGCAGAGATTAGCCGGATCATCGCGCAAACAAAGCTTCCCAAGGGTGTACAGGTCAATCTGCGCGGTATGGTGGAGGGTATGCGGGAGTCGTTTCGGAGTTTCGCGGTTGGGTTGATCTTGTCGGTGGTGCTGCTCTATCTCATTCTCGTTGCGCAGTTCCGCTCCTTTATTGATCCCCTGCTAATTATGCTGGCCATCCCCATGGGTTTTATTGGCGTGTTGATTATTCTGCTTGTGACCAACACCACTCTCAACGTGATGTCGCTCATGGGGGTTCTAATGCTCGTTGGTATTGCCGCTTCGAACAGCATCTTAATTGTTGAATTTGCCCACCACCTGGAAAAGGATGGTTTCTCCGTTGGCGATGCAGTGATCACCGCCTGTCGCGTGCGACTTCGCCCTATACTGATGACCTCTCTGGCAACGGTTATCGGGATGGTCCCGATGGCACTGAAGTTGGGTACGGGCAGCGAGCAATACGCCCCGCTGGCACGGGCCATTATTGGCGGGTTGATTGTGTCGGTGCTACTGACGGTTTTCATTGTTCCTGCAACATATAAACTCACGTATGGTAAGGAAAAAAATCTTATCAAGCCTGATGCAGAGGTAGAACTAGAAGAATTGGAGGATAAATGAAGAGAGTTTACTGGCTTATTTTAATCGCTTCTCTGGCCCTTCATTACAGAGCGGTTATGGCACAAACCCCCGATCCGTCTCAAGCACCTGAAATTCTGAGTCTTGAGAGAGCGAAGGAGATCGCCATCAAGAACCATCCGAAGGTAAGTGAATCTCTACTGGATGCACTGGCCGCCAATCAAGTTGTTATTCAAACGCGCTCAGTCTACTTCCCGCAGGTTTACGGCAACGCGACTGGCGTTATTGCAGCGTCTAATAGCCGGATTGCCGCGGGAGGACTAAATAATCCGATAATCTTTAATCGCTATTCTAATGGAGTTATAGGTAGCCAATTCATCACCGATTTTGGCAGGACATACAATCTCGTTAAAAGCTCTCAGCTCCATAGCGAGGCTCAATGGGCAAATGTTGAAGCCACACGCCAACAGATATTATTGCAACTCGCCCAAGCATACTATGCTACGTTGCAATCACAGGCGATATTAAAAGTCGCCAAAGAGACTGTAGCCCAACGTCAATTGATTGTTGATCAGGTTACAGCACTGGCTAAAAGTCAGCTCAGGTCTGAACTCGATGTGAGCTTCGCCAAGGTCAGTCTTGAACAAGCCCAGCTACTCTTGATCCAAGCTCAGAACGATCTCGATGGTTCTTTTGCTCGGCTTTCTGCTGCCTTGGGTTATCAAAGGGAACGGGTATTTCAACTTGTAGAGGAGCCCATGCCTGGCCCTCCACCTCCGGACATTAGCCCACTGATTGACGAGGCATTCCGACAGAGACCAGACCTGGCCAGCTTGACACTGGAACGAGATTCCGCTCAGCGATTTGCTACGGCGGAAAGAGACCGTTGGTTTCCGACACTCAGTGCAATAGGGGCTGCGGGTTTGACACCCTTACATGCAGATCAATTGTCGGACCGATATGCTGCAGCCGGAGTTAATATCAGCATTCCGATTTTTAATGGTGGATTGTTCGGAGCACTTAGAAGAGAAGCTAACCTGAAAGCTCAAGCCGATGAGCAGAGGCAAAGAGATTTAATGAACCACATTTCCCGAGATGTGAGAATTGCATGGCTAGACTTAAATACCGCATTCAAGCGCCTCGATGTAACGGCTCAACTTTTAGAGCAGGCAAAACTGGCACTGGATTTGGCACAGGGAAGATATAAATTGGGGTTGGGATCCATTATAGAACTCACACAGGCACAGCTAAACCTGACTCAAGCTGAGGTTGATAACACCACGGCAAGATACAATTACCAGTTACAGAGTGCCGTTTTAGATTACCAGACCGGCACATTGCATTGAGGTTAGAGCTATATAGTAACTATGCACAGAAACTCAGCTTATACCATCTGTTAATGCACTTTGAGCATCTCAATTTTTCGATTTGTAAAACGAGACCACAAATTGATATAAAAATATACAGATTGATTGGTTACTAACCGAAATTAGGTTAATTATTAACCAATTTATATTTACATTTTCCCTGGATTTCTCGAAAATATAGAGATTTTTTATTTGGCACTCTACTTGCAAATATAGTTCCCCCTACAAAATAAATAGACCAAAACGAAATGAGGAAGATGGAATGAGAAACCTCTTCTTGGTTTTGCTGTCCGGTATAGTTCTGGGTCTTCTAAACTGGGACTCAGGGGTCATTGGAGGGGATTCCCAAATAACCATTCGCGCGGGTCATTTTCCCAATATAACCCATGCTCAGGGCGTGATCGGGCAGGCAAAAAGGTGGTTTGAGAAGGCTTTGGGAAAGGATGCAAAGATTGAATGGAAGGTGTTCAATGCGGGTCCCTCGGCGATTGAGGCGTTATTTGCCGGGCAGCTTGATATTATATATATAGGCCCAAGTCCTGCCATCAATGGTTACGTAAAATCTAAGGGAGAGGCCCTTCGCATCGTTGCCGGGGCGGTAAGCGGTGGAGCGGGTCTTGTCATTAGAGCAGATTCGGGGATAAGTACAGTAAAGGATTTTGATGGTAAAAAAATCGCCTCCCCACAGTTAGGAAATACCCAAGACGTAGCGCTTCGGGGTTGGCTTAAAGATAATGGCTACAAGGTTAAAGAAAAGGGTGGCACCGTGCAGGTGATCCCAATTGCAAACCCCGATCAATTGACCCTATTTCTCAAAAAAGAGATTGACGGAGCCTGGGTACCCGAACCCTGGGTCTCAAGATTGATACTCGAAGGTAATGGAAGGCTTTTCCTGGATGAAAGGAATATATGGCCCGATGGGAAGTTTGTTACTACCAACCTTGTTGTTAGCACAAGGTTTCTAAAAGAGCATCCGGATTTGGTTAAAAAATGGATAGCAGCCCACGTGGAACTTACAGACTGGATAAATAAAAATCCAGAAGAGGCAAAAAGGATAATCAACGGAGAGATAAAAAACGAGACCGGCAAAGCCCTACCTCAGAACGTTCTTGATGAATCATTCAAAAGAGTAGATGTTACATACGATCCTATTCCAAGCTCACTTTTTAAATCGGCAAGATGGGCATTCGAGCAAGGTTTCCTAGGAAGAGAACAGCCGGACTTATCAAACATTTATGATCTTACTTTACTGAATGAAGTTCTAAAGGAAAAAGGACTTCAACCCGTGAAGCTCGATATTAAAAGGCAAGGGGTGGAAAAAAGTGGTTATTAAGACAGGACACGGATCAGTAGAGACTGAAGAATTAAAAAGGCTTGATGAATTAAAGCCACACAAGTTGATTGATGTACGAGGAGCGGTTTGTCCTCATCCACTTAATATTATTAGAGACACAATGAGGAGCCTTAATGACAGAGAAATTCTCCAGGCTGTATGTGATCACGAGCCTACGGCTAAGGAAAATGCTCCCAGGTTCTGCGCGCGAAGGGGCTATCCATTTCGAGTTATCGAACAAAATGGGCTATGGCAGATTTTCATTCAAAAGATTGAAAAAACACAGCCAAGGCTTGAGGTAATAAATGTCTCAAAGGTATTCAAGACGAATCACGGAAGGGTCACTGCTCTTGAGAATATTAACCTGACGATTCACGTAGGGGAATTTATCTGTGTTGTGGGTTCTTCGGGGTGCGGCAAGTCTACCCTTCTCAATTTAATTGCGGGACTCGACAAGCCCACTCAGGGTGAAATCTGGTCAAATGGAAATCGTGTAACCGGTCCCGGCTCCGACCGTGTAGTTGTGTTTCAAGAGGGCGCTCTTTTTCCCTGGCTCACGGTGATTCAAAACGTTGAATTCGGTCTGAAGATCCTCAATGTGGATCCAAAGATGCGCAGAACCCTTGCACTCGATTATCTGAATCTTGTGGGGCTTGATGAGAGATTTCATAATTCTTTCATTCATCAGTTATCAGGAGGGATGAAACAGCGCGTGGCAATAGCAAGGGCTTTAGCTATGGAACCCGCGGTTCTCCTTATGGATGAGCCCTTTGCAGCGCTCGATGTCTACACGAGGGAAATACTACAAGAAGAGCTACAAAATATCTGGAGTGAATCGCATAAAACCATAATTTTTGTTACACATAACGTTCAAGAGGCCGTCCTTCTTGGCGATAGAGTGATAGTTTTTGGGAGAAACCCGGGAAGGATAAAGTCGGAATACGAGATCGAGGTTGCAAGACCGAGAAGAGTAGATGACCCGGAGGTGTTTTTGAACGCAAGGTGGATTACAGATGACCTAAAGGAAGAAATAGAGGAGCCGGAATACAAAGCCGACAGAAGGGGGTTAGTCTATCAGTGACTAAGCGATTGACCAAATTATTTATCTTTTATCTTATCCTTATAGGGCTGTGGCAGGGGCTCTCTTTTCTCAGGATTTGGCCTGAATATATCTTCCCGACCCCGGTCGGCGTGGTGAGAACGCTCATTGCAGGTTTTGAGGACAAGACATTCATAATCGGCATATTAATCAGTATGAAAAGGATTCTTATTGGATACGGGCTATCAATAGCGATCGGGCTATGCCTAGGGCTTCTGATAGGCAGGGTAAAAACACTCGATGAAACACTGGGTTCATTGGTTTTAGGGTTTCAGGCGCTTCCAAGTATATGCTGGCTTCCACTTGCGCTTCTCTGGTTTGGGTTAAGCGAGTCTGCGATGCAGGCGGTTGTTATTCTGGGGTCGCTCTTTTCAATAATAATCGGTGCCGATACAGGGGTGAAAAATGTCCCGCCCATTTACATAAGAGCGGCAAGGACAATGGGGGCAAAAGGACTCCATTTATATACAAAGGTCATTATACCGGCGGCGCTTCCATCTATTATAGGCGGTCTTAAGCAGGGTTGGTCTTTTGCATGGCGCTCTCTCATGGCAGCAGAGCTTCTCTATGTGGGCTTGGGCCTCGGCCACCTGCTTATGATGGGCAGGGAGCTCAACGACATGAATCAGGTCATAGCCGTGATGATTGTAATAATCTTAATTGGAATAGTAGTGGATAGATTAATTTTTGCAAAGATAGAGAACAAAATCAGAGAGAGATGGGGATTGGTTTAATGCTTATGTCAAGCAATCAAATAAGCCTTAATTTTCTTCTAAGATATTACCAGTCAAGAAGTACATTCTACTGTAGCCCCCTAAGTTAGCAGTTCTGACATAGCAATACATAGTTTCACAATAAAAATTCATATAATGGAGGATAGGGTTATGAGGGTTTTATTCAGAGTAATTGTGTCTTTGGGAATACTTTTGATACCGCTTGTCGCAAACTCACGGGCGGAAGATAGTGAAGCGGAGATAAGGGCTCTCAAGGAGCAAATAGAACAGATACAAAGACAGAACCAGCAACAGATTGAGGAGCTTAAGAAGAAGATAGAGGAACTTGAGACCAAGAGGGTGGAAGAACAGAAGAAGATGGAGAAGATTGAGACAAAGAAAGAAACTAAAGAGCCAGAAAAAGAGCAATGGTGGAATAAGGCTGAAGCAGGCTATAATCAAGGGTTTTTTATAAAGACAAAAGATGACAGATTTACTCTCAGATTTTGGAACTTAACTCAGCCTCAGCTTTTCTTTGAGGATAAAAATAGTACTAAGACTCTGTCCTTTCAAGTGTTGAGAGAAAGGTTTATCTTCTCTGGTAATGCGGTTTTCCCATGGTTAAAATACAGGTTACATTTTGCTGCTGATAAGGGCAGTGGTGTAATAGCAAAAGACCTCTTTATAGATGCTGCCCGCTTCAAAGAGGCATCGCTAAGAATAGGACAGTTTACAGTGCCTTTTAATAGAGAGAGATCAACATTTGATCCTTACTTTGAATTCTTTGACCGATCGATTGTAAGCAGCCAGTTTGACATTGAAAGAGACATTGGTGCTATGGTTTATGGTTCTTTATTGAATAATATACTTGACTACGGAGTCGGGGTATTCAACGGGGCAGGACTCAATGTGGCTCAAAACCCCAACGGCACAAACCTGCTCTACACAGGTCGTATAGTGTTATACCCATTCGGGAAATACAACGATCAGGACAGGTACTTTAACATGT